>Ga0078972_1004651_pt1 | contig 36845 bp, 33 predicted proteins | sample YelNatPaOPGAMG01_FD_67568 | JGI IMG/M metagenome (GOLD analysis project Ga0078972, IMG submission 67568) | Hot spring thermophilic microbial communities from Obsidian Pool, Yellowstone National Park, USA - OP-RAMG-01 (SPADES assembly) (version 2) | ecosystem: Environmental > Aquatic > Thermal...
AGGCGGCCCCCCCCGCGCCGCGGGGGGGGGGGGGGGGCGCGCCGGCGGGGGGGGGGGGGGGGGGGGGGGGGGGGGGGGGGGGGGGGGGGGGGAAATGGTGCCCAATTCAACCGTGCTCAGTATATACTCCTGCCATTGTAATCGTGCCAGCCAAGAGGTCAAGCAGACAAAACTAACGTTTGGAGAACTGGAAACTCTTGCGGGCGCCCTTGCGGCCATACTTTTTGCGTTCCTTCATGCGGCTATCGCGGGTCAGGAAGTGCGAATCACGCAGCTTTTTGGCCATGTTGCTGACGTAGTCCGTACCGTCGGCGCCTTCCTGAGCCGTAGTGGTCAGGCCGAACATCTCCTTGAGGGCGCGGGCGACGCCCTGGCTGACGGCGCCGGCCTGGCCGGTGATGCCGCCGCCCTCCACCTTGACCAGCACGTCTAGGCGGTTGCGCATCTCGGTGAGGTCGAGTGGGCCGGTGACGGCGTTGCGGTCTTTTTCTTCGGTGAAATAGTCCTCAAGGGTTCGGCCGTTAATGAGGATTTGGCCGCTGCCTTCACAGAGGCGCACGCGGGCCACCGCCGTCTTGCGGCGGCCGGTGCCCCAGTAATAGGTCTTTTTCGTCTTGGTCTCAGCCACAGTCTCTTCTCCGGATCAAGGGGCCAGCTTGCATTCCACCGGTTGCTGCGCCTGGTGCGGGTGCGATGGACCGGCATAGATCTTCAGTTTGGTCATCTGTCGCCGGCCCAGCTTGTTGCGCGGCACCATACGCCGCACCGCCGCTTCCAGGATGCGCTCCGGGTGTTTTTGCATCACGTCGCGGGCCGTCACCGTCTTGAGACCGCCGGGATAGCGCGTGTACCAGGAGTACGTCTTGGTCTGCATCTTCTTGCCCGTGAAGCGCACCTTGGCGGCGTTGATGACGATGACAAACTCGCCGGTGTCAACGTGCGGTGTATATTCCGGTCGATGCTTGCCGCGCAGGATGTTGGCGATCTGCACAGCCAGGCGGCCAACCACCTGGTCCGTGGCATCGATCAACAGCCAACGCTGTTGCACCTGTCCCGGCTTGGCCATGAACGTGGACATGTTCGTTTTTTCCATCCCATCTAAAATTCGGGCTTCGGAAAAGTCATCATAAGGGCGCCGCCTCCAGCGTCAAGGGGAACAATGATGAAAAGCCGCCGAGCATCAGACAGCCTTACCAGCCGCCGCGCCGTAGAATGGAGGAAACGTACGCAGAGCATTGGGAGGACCAGCCATGCAGATTCCTGTCTTGATCGAACCTGTTGCAGGGAAAGGCTATCGGGCGCGAGGAGGCGAACCTCTACCCTTGGTCGTCGAAGCGCCGACGCGTGAGGAAGCCCTCGCCAAGTTCAAGGAACAGCTTCAGGCCCGGCTTCGCAATGGCGCCGAGATCGTGTCCCTGGATCTCACGCCCCCGAAACATCCCTGGATGGAGTTTGCGGGCATGTTTAAAGACAACCCCTTACTGGAAGAGTGGAAACAGGACATGGCCGACTATCGCCGAAAAATCGATGAGGAACCCGACAAGCCGTGAGCGTATACGTTCTCGACACCGACACCCTGACGCTTTTCGAGGAAGGACATCCCGCTGTCCTTCAAAGGGTGGAAGCGCGCTCCACCAGCGACTTGGCGATCACGGTGCTCAGTGTGGAAGAGCAGTTGTCGGGTCGGTACACGCACGTGCGAAAAGCGAAAAACGATTCTCAAACCGCTCTTGCCTACAGCAGTCTGGCAAAGGTCGTTCGCTTCTTATCCCGGCTACAAATCCTCGACTTTGACGAGCCAGCGATACGGCGCTGTGAGCAGCTCCGCAAGGCAAAGATCAAGATCGGCCGAATGGATTTGTGGATCGCCGCTGTCGTCCCAGAGCACGGGGCGATTCTCGTCTCCCGGAACATCCGCGATTTCCGTAAGGTCCCCGGTCTGCAAATCGAGGATTGGTCGGCATGAACCGCACCATTTCTTCCGGCGCTTCTTTGGTGTTGACCGGCGACAATCTTACGCTCGCCGATGCCGGTCGGATTTTGCATGGCCAGATCACCGAGCTTCAGGTGGCGGCGGCGGCCCGCCGACGCGTTGATCAGGCCCGGTACTGTTTGCACGATTTGCTCGCACGCGGTGAGACGCTCTACGGCGTCAACACCGGCTTCGGCAAACTCGCCAGCCAACGCATAGAACCGCATGAAGTGCTGGCCTTGCAGGAGAACCTGCTGCGCAGCCACGCCGTCGGCATGGGACCGCTCTTGAGTCTGGGCGTCAGCCGGCTCGCTCTGGCCCTGCGCATTCAGGCGCTGGTGAAGGGCCATTCCGGCGTGACGGTGCAATTAATCGATCAGCTCGTCGAGATGTACAACCGCGGTGTGGTGCCGGCCATTCCGGAGCAGGGTAGTGTCGGCGCTTCCGGCGATCTGGCGCCCTTGGCACACCTGGCCCTCGTTGTCATGGGCGAGGGACATGCTTTCGTTGTTCCATCGTCGGCCCGCGAGGACGGGCGTAAACCGATGAGTGGTCGGGCCGCCCTGCGGCGCGTGCATCTGAAACCGTATCGCTTGCAAGCCAAGGAGGGGTTGTCGCTCATCAACGGCACGCAGATCAGCACCGCCCTGCTGGCCGAGGCGCTGGTACGGGCGGAGCAATTGGCGCGTATCGCCGACATCGCTGGGGCGATGACCGTGGAGGCGACCAAAAGCTCGCAGCGGCCGTTCGATCCGCGCATCCAGGCCATCCGCCCGCATCCCGGCCAGGCCGCCTGCGCCGCCAATCTGCGCCGCCTGCTCGCCGACAGTGCCATCATGGAATCGCATGCGCACTGCGCCAAAGTGCAAGACGCCTACAGTCTGCGCTGCATGCCGCAAGTCCACGGCGCGCTGCGTGACGCGCTTAACCATATCACCGCTGTTGTGGAGCGCGAAATGAACGCGGCTACCGATAATCCGCTGGTGTTTCCTGATACCGGCGAAGTCCTTTCCGGCGGCAATTTCCACGCCCAGCCGATCGCCTTGGCTGCCGATCTGCTCTGCGCCGCCGTCACGGATCTCGGCAGCATCAGCGAGCGCCGCGTCGAGAACCTGGTTAACCCCGACCTGAGCGGCTTGCCCGGTTTTCTGACGCCGCATCCCGGACTCCACTCCGGCATGATGCTAGTGCAAGTCCTCGCTGCCGCCCTGGTCTCGGAAAACAAAACACTGTCGTTCCCGGCCAGCGTCGATTCGATCCCGACCTCTGCCAACCGCGAGGACCATGTATCGATGGCCGCCGGCGCTGCCCGCAAATGTCGCCAGGTTGTCACCAACGCCACGCGCATCCTCGCTTGCGAGTTGCTGTGCGCTGCCCAGGGGGTGGAGTTTCACCAGGGTTTGCGTCCCGGCCGCGGCGTCGAGGCGGCCTATCGACACATCCGGAAACACGTCCGGCCATTGGGACGCGATCGCACATTGCACCGCGATCTCGAAGCGGTCGAGCGCTTGATCCATTCGGGCAGTTTGCTGCTGGCAGTGGAGGACGTTTGTGGTAAGTTGGAGTAAACAAGGAGGCGGGGACCGCCCAAAAGCTGGGATGGACACATGCCAGCGAGATGCGTACATTACCCTTCCGGAACGAAGTCCGGGCCGCAAGGAGACATTTCGGTTGGGAAGGATTCCCTTTATGCTACCCTTGGGAATGACCCCGGTGACTGGCTTCGACCCTGCTCGTGATGTCCGTATCCTTCGTGAACCCGCCGTTTATCTGGTTGGCCGCCAGATCGTCGATACCGCGGTTGTCGATCGTTTTCTCGCCGATCACGGCGTCTGCTGGCAGACCGATACCTCGATCGCGGGAGAACATCTGGTAGAAGTGGCCGGACGCATCTGTTACATGAGTTTCGCCAAGCCTCGCCCCGGCGGCAATGAGGCCTACCTGCGCCATATTCTGGAGGTAGGGCATGGTTCCGTCCTCGAACATGCGGTCTGGAACTTCGTGTTCACCGGATGCAGCCGCTCGTTGACCCATGAATTGGTCCGCCACAGGGCCGGATGGGCTTATTCGCAACTGAGTCAACGCTACGTCGATGAGTCGGTGGCCGAATATGTCGAGCCGGACGTGATCGCAGACAACCCGGAACTGCACGCGCTATGGCTGGACGCCGTCGCTCATGCCCATCAGGCGTACCAAAAGTTGGTCGAGAAGTTGGCCGAGCATTACCAGCATGAGCCGGACAAGACCTTACGGCGCAAGCTGGCCCGACAAGCCGCCCGCAGCGTCTTGCCCAATGCCACCGAGACGAAAATTTTCGTCACGGCCAATGCGCGGGCCTTGCGGCATTTCATCGAGCTGCGTGCCAGTCGCCATGCCGAAGTGGAGATCCGCAAATTAGCCGTCAAGGTGCTGCAAATTATGCAAACCGAAGCACCGCATTTGTTCCGTGATTACCAACTCGTGCCGTTGCCCGACGGCACCTTCGAGGCCAACACGCCTCATCGCAAAGTTTAACGAATAAACCACAGAGATACAGAGGCACAGAGAAATATAGAGAGAGGGAAGAGAGATATAGGAAAATAGACCAGCCGGAAATCACTACTCTCGGTCCTCTTGTTATTTCTTGTTTTTATCGTCTCTGCTTTTTTTCTCTGTATCTTTGCATCTCTGTGGTTCGTTTTTGGTTCTAACTCCCACGAGAACCTCATGGTCCGCGACGAACATTCGATTCAAGGCGTTTTGGAACTGCATCCCAAGGGTTTCGGCTTTCTGCGCAATGCCGCCCGCAACTACCTTGCTGGGCAGACCGATCCTTACGTGCCTGCGCCGCTCATTCAGCGTTTGGGATTGCGGGAGGGCTTGCTTTTGACTGGCCCCGTAGAGCCAGCCAACGGCCACAGCCAGGCGCGGCACAAAGGCATGGGCGGTCTGCGGCTAGCGCGTATCGAGCAAATCGAAGGCCAACCGCCTGATCAGTTCCGCTGCCGCAATTTTGACGACCTGACCCCCATCGATCCCAATCAGCACATCCGCCTGGAAACCGGACGCGAACCGTTGACCACGCGCGTCATGGACCTGCTGACGCCCATCGGCAAAGGGCAGCGCGGCCTGATCGTCGCCCCGCCGCGCACCGGCAAGACCATCCTGTTGCAGCACATCGCTCAGGCCGTCGCCGCCAATCATCCCGAAATGCATCTCATCGTCCTGCTCATCGACGAACGGCCCGAAGAAGTAACCGAGATGCGCCGCACCCTCCGCGGCGAAGTCATTGCCAGCAGCAATGATCGCGATTCCCAAAGCCATGTGCGCTGCGCCGAGTTAGTCGTCGAGCGGGCCAAACGCCTCGCGGAACAAGGCCAGCAAGTCTTCGTATTGCTCGACAGTCTGACACGGCTGGCGCGAGCGTACAACAAGAACGTCAGCAACAGTGGCCGCACCCTGTCCGGCGGCGTGGACATTCGTGCCCTGGAGGTGCCCAAGCGCCTGTTCGGCTCGGCCCGCGCTTTCGAGGAGGGCGGCTCCTTGACGGTCATGGGCACGGCCCTGATCGACACCGGCAGCCGCATGGACGAGGTGATCTTTCAGGAATTCAAAGGCACCGGCAACATGGAACTGGTGCTCGACCGCCGCCTGGCCGAGCGCCGCATCTTCCCGGCCATCGACATCAGCCAATCCGGCACGCGCAAAGAGGAACGTCTGTTGCCTCCCGACGTGTTGCAGCGCGTCACCCTGCTCCGCCGCACGCTGGTGCAGATGAAACCGATCGAGGCCATGGAAATGCTGGTCAAGAAACTCGGCGAGTATCCTTCCAATGCCGCGTTTCTCGAGCGCATCGCCGTGCCGACGCGGTGAGGAGTAGGTTTCAACGGGTAAGTTCGATCTTCACCAGCCCTTGCCCTTCCTTAATCTCTACTTTGAGCGGCGACTGCGTGGCGGAACCGTACGGCGGCGGAATGGGGCGATTGGGTAGTTTCGCTTGGTATCTTTCGATCTGCCGATAGTCGCGCGTGTTCCGCAACTCCTCTGGCAGCGGAGACTCTGTGATGACGACGGTATGTTGACCCACGATCGCTCCCGGAAGATCTCTGTAACCACACGTCAAAGTAAAATCGCCGTTCTCGTCGGTCACAGCAGTCGAGGTGAATTCCGCGCCGAGGTCGCTGCGCTGCGGTATGAATTGGACCATTGCCTTGGGCAGCGGCTTGCCGTTGAGCAGGACTGTTCCCTTCACGGGAACGATGGTAGGTAGCCGGCGCCCGCACCCGCTTAAGGATGTGAGGGCGATCAGCCCGATAAACATTGGAAAACAGAAGCGAGAGGACATTTTCACTCCACGGATCAGGGGGCGGTTCGCCATCCCGCCGCGCCAGCGGAGGACTTTCTTTGCTGGCACGGGGGGATGATGTGGCAATCGTTTCGAGCAGACGGTCTGTAGTTACTGAAAGTCCGCTGGTATGGGCTGCCCATCTGCTCGCGCCGTTAGTATTTGGAGAGTTAGCAGAGAAATGGAGGCGTTCACGAATTTCACCGATCCATCACCGAACGCTGCATTGACGCCGCCGGTGTGCCACGATCCCATAGCTGGAATTCGATCGTCGCAGTAAGGCACCGCGCAGCCGGACCAGTTGATGGGCACGGCGCTGCTGAGAATGTAATCTTCCATTGAGTTCCAGCCGCACCAGGCCCAGCCCCCCACTCTCTGGATACTCGAATTGGCTTTTGCGTAGTTCGGGGCGTTCTGGTTCGGGCCGATGTAAGTCCTCTCAGAGAAGAACATGGTATTGCTCAGGCCGTCCGTGACAGCCCCCACGCGGGTCGTACTGTTGATGTAAAAAACACCATCATACGGGCATATTTTCCCAGAGAACGGGTAGAGAGGCGGGCCCTGGGTATACAAGTCGCCGCCGTAGTCATACCGGGTGCCTCCGACAGCCCCGTAGTTGGTGATGCCGAAGGTATGGGTGCCATAGACCTGGGTGTGTTGGCTCCACGGCTCGGAGGGACAGAGCAACAGTGGGACCACTTGGGAGCCAGGAGACAGCATCGGATTGTTGGCTGTGCCTGTCGCACTGTAGACATATTGGGCGCTGGGGTTGGTGAAGTTGTTCGACAAGGAAGCCATCGCATTGTACAAGTTCCCTTGTTCCATAAATGGGAAGATGGCCGTCCAAATACTGTAGTATTTCGTCGGCTCGGGCGCGGGGTTCGAGGCCCCTCCAACCACGACGGGAGGATCGGTGGGATACAAAGCCTGGCCGCCGTAGCCGACCACCACGTTCAACCCCGGCGGAAAACGCTGATACGCCGATTCAAAGTTGGCCGAGGCCAGGACGATCTGCTTGAGATTGTTCTGGCACTTCATGCGTGCGGCGGCCTCGCGCACCTTCTGCACGGCCGGCAAGAGCAAGCCGATCAAGATGGCGATGATGGCAATCACCACTAGTAGCTCAATCAGCGTGAAACCGCGACGTTTCATAGCGATCCTCCTTTCGAGAGAGCTTCCGCAGAGGAATGACGAGCAAAACTTCTCTTAATTCCTATTCAGCGCGCGCGAGGAAAAGGTGACGGGCTGATTAAAATTGAGCGAAGATTAAACCGGCGGAAAAGCACTCGTTCGATTTGTCCTCCGCTTTTCCCTAAAATCAGGGGAGGACAAGGCGAACGGCAGCGTCCGCAGATTGGTAAAGTTCGTGCCTGCCGGTTGACGACGCTTATTCGACACATGGGAGACTTTGATGGAACGAACCTTGATCCTCCTCAAACCCGACTGCATTCAGCGCCGCCTGGTGGGCGCTATTGTGCAACGCTTCGAGCAGAAAGGGCTGCGCCTGGCGGGCATGAAGCTGGTGCAAGTCAGCCATAGCCTGGCCGAGCAGCACTATGCCGTCCACAAGGGCAAGCCATTTTACGAATCGCTGTTGCAATTCCTTACCTCCGGCCCAACCCTCGCGCTGGTGCTGGAAGGGCGCGAAGCGGTAGCCGTGGCCCGTAGCCTGATTGGCGCCACCGATGGAACGAAGGCTGCGCCCGGTACCATCCGCGGCGATTTTGCCCTGAGCGTGCAGAACAACCTCATCCACGGCAGCGACAGCCCCGAAAACGCCGCTGCCGAGGTGGCGCTGTGGTTCAAACCGGAAGAACTGGTCTCTTATCAGCCCGTCGATTCATTCTGGATCGGGGGAAGATAAGCGCGTTTCCGGAGCGCTTTTTCTTGTTGGCCCTGCATGGCCTTGTCTTTCGGTTTCCTTGCGGCGATTGAGAGCGAGGAGAATAAAGAACAGGCTGCCTCCGGAAAAAGCTATAAAGAAGACCGCCGATAGCACAAGAGCTTTCTTTTTGCTGCTGCCGCTTTCCTGCACCGGTGCTGCGCCTTGGGGTGCCGGCAGCGGTTTGGACAGAGGGACGGCCTTGTCCGGCTCGACGGGTTTAGGCGGTCCAACGGCCAAGGCCGTCTTCTTCGTGGTCGGCTTCGGCTTTTCCTGAGGTCTTTCTGGCTTCGGGGTCGGCCCCAGTTTTTCCATGATGCTGAAGTTCAAGTCTTCCGCCTTGAAGGGCAGCTTGGCGGTCAAGTCTTGGACCAGGTTGGCGCGTTTGAGAAACAAGAGGGCCAAGCAGGTGTCCAGGGGCGGACTGCTGCCGACGTAGAGGCCGTTGGTCCAGTTGCCCGCGCTCTCTTGATTGCGAACCAATACCTGAGCGCCCCAGCGATACCAGTCTTTGTCGCCGATGGTCGGCAGGTTGTACAAGACGGCGACGCGCTCCAGAGACCAGAGGAAATACAGGTTGTGCATGTCCACCAGGCCCCGGTGCTCCACGGGTTGGCCGACGTTGCGGCTAAGGGCGATCAGGCCGTTGATGATGCGGGGGTCCTGCACGGGCGGGCCAGCCTGCCGGGGTTGGGCCAGGCCGTAGCCGACGGCCAAGCCGATCAGGCCCACGCAAGTCATGGTCAGCGTCCGGTTATTTTCGCCGCCGCCATACAGATAGTGATAACCCCAGCTGCCGTCCGCGTTCTGGCTGGTCAAAAAGCGGCGGACGATCAGGTTCAAGCTGCGCTTCATGGGCACTTCATACTGCTGCGCTCTCCAGAGGGCCAAAATAGCAAATTGCGTGTTCGAATTGTCGGTCGTCGGCAACAGCGGATCGGTCGATTGCCCTACGGGATCCTGCATGACAAACAGGTCCGGATCTTGGACCACGGGCAGCCGTGCGATGCGTGCGGGAATGACATAGGACTTGGGGGGCTTAGGCAGCTCTGCTTTGACGCCCCAAGCGCCGGCTTTGTCAACCGGCTCGGTCTGGGCTGGCTTTGGCTCAGTCGGCGCTTGGGGACCCAATTCAAGATATTCTGGTTCTTTTTTATCCAGGAAATCCAAGCCCAGGCAGTCGCATCTTCGATGCAGAGGAGCGGCCGTCGGGCCTTGCCGAGGGGTTGATTCATTCGGGCTGTCCTCGGTGATGCCGCCGGAAAGCGAAGGAGCATGGGGCCGGACGGCTGGTCCTTCCAGCTTCGGAGCGCCTGGCGCCTGGGCGATGGGGGCCAGCCGCCCTGGTTTCTTGGCTGACTCCTCAGCCAGGTCGGGCATGCCATCCAGATGACGTAGGGCCGTCAACAATTCCATTTGCACCGGCTTGCTCAGGAGGGGACAGCGATAGCCCCAGCCGCCGGTCGCACTCTGACCGGCGATCAGCCGCAGCGCCAACGTCTGGATGAGCTTTTTGTCTTTGGGATCGCCGAGCCGGTCCAGGAAGAGAATGCTGAGCGACAATTCGTAGGTCAGATCCATCTTGGCGGCCTTGGAGCGCACGAAATGAGCCGCTTGTTGAACGATAGGATCGCTGGGCGGCACGCCGCATTCCAACAAGGTCAGGCCGGGCAGGGCCGCATAACCGGCTTGATAACTCTTCAACAGAAAATGCCGGAGATTGGCCCCCCTCTCATTCGGCCTGGCCCATGTGCCATTTTTGCGCTGCGTTTGTTTGAGGTAGGCAACCCCGCGATCAATGGCGTGATTGACCGCTTCCTGCTCGTCCGGCGGCAACGGCAGCCGCTGCGCCGGCGCCGCCGGCGCCGTCAGCAGGAGCATACCCAAAAGTACGAAGTGCTTTGTCCCTGGCATAGCTGAGGTTCCTATTGCAAGACCGGGCGAGAGACCAGAAGACTTGCTTCCGTCATGTTACGAAACAGGAAAGAGAAGGCGAGGAAGACGCGCCTATGCATTTTGGGCGAACGGGATCGCGTCAGCGCCCCAAGGGCGAGCGGGGGGTGTGAACCCCCCGGTTGTGCAACCGGGCGAGCGGGGGGTGTGAACCCCCCGGTAGCGCAACCGGGCGAGCGGGGGGTGTCAACCCCCCGGTAGCGCAACCGGGGGGTTGACACCCCCCGCTCACCCTTGGGTGTGAATGGAGCGCTTGTGAGAGGATTGTACGGAAAGCTATAATATCTCGTATCGCCGTCCTCGTCGGCACTCGGATGGAGAGGCGACAGCCATGCCCTATTCTGCGGAAATCAGCCGCTCGAACCCTACCTGTTTTCTGTTTCTGCTGGATCAATCGAAGTCCATGCTCGGGCCGATCGGCGGTGGTTCGAGCAAGACCAAGGCCGACGCTGTGGCAGAGTCGCTCAATCGCCTGCTGTACACCTTGGTGCTGCGTTGCGTTTGGGGCCAAAACGTCCTGGATCGCTTTCATGTTGGCGTGCTCGGCTATGGCCGGCAGGTGGCGCCGGCGTTGGGCGGCACATTAGCCGGGCGCGAGTTGGTGCCGATCAGCGAGCTGGCGCGCGGTCCGCTGCGCGTCGAACAGCACGTCCACCGCGTGGACGACGGCCGGGGCGGACAGGTCGAGCAGGTCGTCAAGATGCCGGTGTGGTTCGATCCGGTCGGCGACGGCAAGACGCCCATGTGCCAATGCCTGGAGTACGCCGCCCAGGTCGTCTCTCGCTTCCTCTTGGAGCATCCCGCCTGCTATCCGCCGTTGGTCATTAACTTGTCTGACGGCGAAGCAACCGACGGTGATCCCGAAGCGGCGGCCCGCCATTTGCGAGATTTGGCCAGTGAGGACGGCGAGGTGCTGCTGTTCAATGTCCATATTTCGTCGTGTGCGGATCGGGCCATTGAGTTCCCTGCGGAGGAAGTGGGCCTGCCGGATGCGTATGCCCGGCGGCTGTTCCGGATGTCGAGCCGACTGCCGCCGCCGATGCGGAAGGCGGCGCGTCAGGCAGGTCTGACGGTAACGACGCAATCGCGGGGCTTCGCTTTCAACGCTGACTTGGCCGCGGTGGTCCGCTTTTTGGACATCGGCACCCAAGTCGATTTCAAGAACTTCCGCTAGGGGCCTGCGATGATCTGGCCGAACGCCACCGATTACAACGCAGCGGTGCAGAACCCCCAGCTGTGTTTCCGCGACGCCGATCTGCGTCAGGGACAGGCTGTCGGCGACCTGTTCGGTCTGCCGCGCCCGCACTCCGGCAACTTCGCCGATGTCTACCAAATTCGCGGCGCCGACGGCCAAAACTGGGCCGTCAAATGCTTCACCCGGCCCGTCCCCGGCTTGCAAGCCCGCTATCACGCCATCAGCGAACAACTCCGGCAGACCCAACGTGCCTTCATGGTCGAGTTCCATTTCCTCAACGAGGGGATTTGCATCCGCGGCCAATGGCACCCCTTGGTCAAGATGCGTTGGGTCGAAGGCTTCCGTCTCAACGAGTTTGTGCGTGAGCACCTGAACAAGCCGGCATTGCTGGATCGTTTGGCCCAGCTGTGGGTCCGACTGGCCCAGGAGCTGCGCGACGCGGGCATGGCGCACGGCGATTTACAGCACGGCAACGTCCTGTTGGTGCCTGCCAGCAAGAGCAGTTCCCTGGCCTTGAAATTGGTCGATTACGACGGCATGTACGTGCCGGCGCTGGCCGATCAGCCTTCGGGAGAGTTCGGCCATCCCAATTATCAGCATCCACAGCGGCTGCGCAAAGGCGGCTACGGCCGCCACATGGACCGCTTCTCACACCTAGTGATTTACACCGCCCTGCGCTGTCTACGCTACGGCGGCGAAACGCTGTGGCAGCGCTACGACAATCAAGAAAACCTGCTGTTCCGCGAGGAGGACTTCCGCCAACCGAACCGCTCGCAGCTGCTGCGCGAAATATGGAACATAGCGGATCGAGAAATTCATGATCTGGTGGGTCATTTGCTGCTGGCCAGCCAGGGACCGCTGGAAGCTGTGCCGGCGCTTGAGGAACTGGTAGAAGACGGCGACCTCCGCCCCTTGTCCGCCGACGAAGAAGCGCGGATCGATGCTCTGCTGGAGGACGGTGTCGCTCCTTTGGGCCGCCAACGTAAGCCAGCCGCAGGAGAGGCGCTCCCTCAGGGTCGTGGCCCGGTCTTGTCCCGTCGATCGAAGCCGCAGACCACCGTTCTTACCGCCGCCCTGAGCGTCTCTCCGCCCCCTACGCCTGAAGAGAAAGCTGCTGAGGTCGAGCACGAGGCCCCACCGCCGGCACCGATTGATCCGTTGATGTCTCGGCTATCGCATCCCGCCTGGTTGGCTACTCTAAGTGTGATTGCGCTAGTCAGCTTTCTCGTTATCAACGGGATGGTGGGGCTTTCCATTACTCAGCCGGCGGTAGTCGATGTGGTCGCAAACACAAAACCATCCTCCCAAGAAACGCCTCATCACAAGCGCGAACAAGGGCATCCCCTCCCGCAGCACAAGCAAGGGGATGATCCAATCCCTAAACCCAGGCGCGAGGAGAATACAGCTCCGAAACAGGAGAATTTCAGCCTACAACGCAAGCAAGGGGAGGACCCAACTCCCAAGCAAGAGAACACCCGTCCCCAACCCAAGCAAGCGAAGCACGAGACCGCTTCCCTGCAGTCCAAACAAGGAAGACAAGAACTTGTCCATTTCTCCACTGTCGATCATATGTCCCTTGCCGGCACGCTTTATCACGGTTGGAAGGGCAAAGAAGGAATGACCGTACTGATGCTGCACGATCTTGGCAGCCATCGCAATACGCCCGGCTGGAAGCGTCTGGCCGAGGCGCTGCAAGCCGAGGGACATACCGTGCTGACCTTCGATTTCCGCGGCCACGGCGCCAGCAAGAAGGTCGTGCCATCATTCTGGAAATACCCCGTCAACAAGTTTCTGCCTGCTTATGTATCGATTTTGCCTGCGGAAAAGCAGCGAAAGACACTGGAAGCAGCCGATTTCCCTTCGGCATATCGGCCGTGGTTGATCGAAGACATCGCCGCCGCCCGCACTTTTCTTGACTTGCGCCACGACGATCCATCCGGCCCAGTCAACACCTTCCATTTGATCGTCGTCGGCGCCGGTCAGGCAGCGGCACTAGGCTCCTTATGGTTGGCCACCGAGGGCTTACGCTACAATGGTTCCCCCCTAGGCGACCAGATCCTGCTGAAATGGCCGGAGAAGCTGAGCGTCTTGCACGCTGTCTGGCTTGGCATGGCCGACCCACTGAAATTTAATCCTTTTGGGATACACAGCTGGCTTGAAGGTGCCCATGCCAAGCCCGTGGTGCCGATTACTTTCCTCTACGGCGAAGATGACGTCGATGTGTCCACGTTGCTCTCCGAGCCGATTCGCAAGCACTTGGGCGAACCGATGGTGCTGCCCCACGTGCGGCGATCGGGACAAGAATTGCTCGACGCCGATCCTCAAGCCGCTGCACACATTCAGCAGTATCTTATCAAGGTGCTGGGGTCGCTGCCGCCCGTGGATTGGGTGCCTCGCAAAATCAAGTCTTTGCACTCGTTCTGGCGCGTGGAGCTGCCCGGCGATCGCAAAGAAGTGCGCTGGTACGAGGCCAAGCGCGTCGGCAGCGAGACGTTGGCGCCGGTGCCGTTCCAGCAGTTGGGCATTCCCATCAAAGGTTTGGCGGAGCTGAAATTCATACCGGGCGAGGCGGGGCCTTAAAATTGCTCTTGCATTGCAACCGCCTTTTCGGGTACAAGAGGGTCCGATACGCCTCTGGAGAGGAGAACGGATCTCCTGGCCCATTCTTAAGCCACATCGGTAGGGAAGCCGAACCCAAGTGGGCGTCTGCCCGCACACAACTTGATTCTGCTTCCTGGACCAAGACTCGCACATGGTTGTGTGACCTGCTGGAGTTCCCTCCCACTTGGGAGGACCGCTAGGGCGGCGGTACGTTTTCCTCCGGCTTCCCTTGGTTTTGTTGTTGCGAGAGATGCTCATGCTGGTCTTGTCCAAACGCGCCCGTGAGACAAACGTTCCTTCTGCGCCTTCTTCTCCCTTCACGCAAATGGTCGATCGCCGGCTGTCCATCGCCCAGAAGGGTCTGGCCGAAGCGCGGCAACACTTGGCCGCCGGACAGGTTGAGGACGCCGACATCGTTCTGGAAAAGATCGACGAAGATCTGCACTTGTTGCGCTGCCGCATCCGCCGCGAGATGGAGACGGTCGCCCCACGTTCTACAGCACTGCACGAGAGCGCGAATTAAACGCTGTCTGGTCGTTGCTGGGCTTATTATACTAGGACATCTTGGCGAGCGGGGGGTGTGAACCCCCCGGTTGTGCTACCGGGGGGTTAACACCCCCCCGCTCGCCAAGTGCTACCACACCCCCCGCTCGCCTGCGGAGTGCAGACGCAACTCCGTTCGCTCCTGTTTGTGTCCATCTCTACCGCGTCCCGTATATTTATAATGACAGGGTATGCCGGCGTTCGATCTGCGGCCTTTCGTCCAACAGGAGCGACTCCCATGCATTTGCAAGTCCAGTGGTCCTTGGCGACCGTTTTCGCTAGTCTTTTTGTCGCCCCGACCCAAGGTCAAGTTCCGCCGCGCGCTGCTCTTGTGTCCTTGCTGCAAGATGGTGTGGGCAAGCCTCTGTTGCTCGCCAATCCCAAGGTGAAGCAAGAGATTAAACTGACGGCGGAGCAAGATCGTCGCATTCATCAGGTTCTCCGCGAAGTGCTGGACAAATATGAACCAGAGCTGCGCAAGGGCAAGCTCGATCGTGAGCGGCTCCTGAAAGTCGGCCTGGAAGCGATACAGGAAACGCGCGATTGCTTCAACCAGGCGCTGCCCGACATTCTCCGACCCGATCAATTGCAACGGCTCGATCAGATTCAAATTCAAGTCAACGGCATCCTCTCCTTCAAACGGCCCGACGTACAAAAGAAACTCAAGCTCACGCTAACGCAAAAGTTGCAAATCCTCAAAATCGGCGGTGAACTCAAACAACAGATCGACGAAATAATCAAGGAGGCCTCCGATGCTCCGCTTCGCAAAGCGCCCGCGGCGCTCCAAAAGGCCAGAGAGTTGAAAAACGCGGCCACGGAGAAAGCCGTCGAAACGTTGACAAATGAACAGAAGAAACTCTGGAAAGAAATGAACGGAGAGCCATTCGACTTCAAACTCGAACTCCCGATCCGCTTAGGCCGCCGGCCATAAGAGAGCAGAGAAGAAAAAACGAGGGGGAAGTAAAAGAAAGGTCATTTGCACACTCAACGTATAGACGTAATATTGGATAGCTTTTTTTTCACCTGCGTCTTTCGCCATCCTCTCTATGGCCCTGTGGTTAGGTTGGAGGTTTTATCGTGAGTGATGGAGACCGTTCGCTGGCTATCTTCATCGACTTCGAGAACCTTGCCCTGGGGTTTCAGGGGCGACGAGACCGCTTTGACATCGAGCGTGTTCTGGAACGCTTGGTGGAGAAAGGCAAAATCGTCTGCAAGAAGGCCTACGCCGATTGGAGCCGCTTCGCCAGCTTCACCACCCAGCTGCACGAGGCCGCCATCGAGCTAATCGAAATTCCGCGCCGGGCGCAGAGCGGCAAAAACTCCGCCGATATTCGCCTGTGCGTTGATGCGATGGACTTGGCCTATTCGAAAGAACACATCGATACGTTCGTTATCGTCTCCGGCGACAGCGATTTTTCGCCGCTGGTGTCCAAGCTCAAGGAACTGGGCAAACACGTCATCGGCTTGGGCATGCAGGAATCGACTTCGGATCTGTTACGCGACAATTGCGATGAGTTCATTTATTACGAGGATCTCGGCCAAACTCCGGTGTTGGCTCCGGCGTTAGACTCGCACCTGCCGGAGACAAAGCGCAAAGCATTCGCCTTGCTTTTGGAATCCTTGCTGGCCTTGCGCCGCGAGAACAAGGAAGTGCTGTGGTCGTCGATGATCAAGGATACCATGAAACGCAAGAAGCCGTCCTTCAATGAATCGTACCACGGCTACCGCACCTTCAGCGAACTGCTTGAAGATGCCCAGAGAGAAGGATTATTGGAGTTAGAGACGGACAAACGCAGCCGGACCTATGTAGTAACACGCTTTGGCGATGAATTGCGTACCCAGGCCGCCGAGGCCAAAAAACCAACAAAGAAACGATCCCGTCGCCGTCGCAGCTCAGCCAAGAAAAAGACCACCGCTACAGCCGAGGAGAAAACGCCGAATGGTCCGTCCGGGGAGACATCCCCTCCGGAGACGTCCGTCCCAGTCGAATCAGCGATTGATGATGCTGACATTCGCTTTTGATTCTCTGCCGGCACCACAGATGCCTCTTGTTTAGCCAAAAGCCACAGGCGAGCGCAGCAACCTCCGCCGCTCGCCTGCGGCTTTTGGCTAAACAAGAAATGCTCTAAGGCGACGGCAATTGCCATATTCTCACAGTTCGATCGTGGCCTGCGGAGCAAAGGCGGCGTCCGTCGGGACTGAAGGCAACGCTGTGTACGCGATCGCCGTGGCCGCGGAGAATGTACAACTGACGGGCGGCGGCGACCTCCCAGAGGCGCACCGTGCTATCGTGGCCGGCTGAGGCCAAGAAACGATCATCGGGGGAGAAAACCGCAGCGCTGACGCCGGAGGTATGGCCGCGCAATTCCGCAAGGAGCCGGCCATCGTCCACCCGCCAAATACAGATGAGATCGTTGCCGGCTGAGGCCAACAATCGGCCGGAATGGCTGAAAGCGACGCCGTTGATGCGACTGGTATGGCCGTGTAATACGTGGAGACACTGTCCTGTCGCCGTGTCCCACAACCGCACCGTCTTATCGTACCCCGCCGAAGCGATGTAGCGCCCTTCGGGACTGAAGGCCGCTGCCAAGATCGCTTCGACGTGGCCGTGGAGCACCAACGCTTCGCCCCCTTCGACCAGCCAGATGCGCACGGTACGGTCCTCCCAGCCAACACTGGCAAGGCGGCGGCCGTCCGGACTGAAGGCGACGCTGTGGATGGGACCGGCCTGGTGGCCGACGAGTTGCCGTAACAATTCCCCCTTCGTCGTGTCGTATAAGTAGACACGGCCATCCGTCTTGGCGGTAGCGGCCAAGCGGCCGTCTGGGCTGACCGCCAGACTAAAAGCCACGTTGAAATTGGGTTTCTCCCTCGGCGGATTACCAAACGAGGCCAACAGTTGGCCGTTTGTCGCATCCCACATCTTGATGTCGCCTTGATGGCTCAACGATAGGATGCGTCGGCCGTTGGGAAGGAAGGCGGCGGAGAAAACGGCATCCTCATGGCCCCTAAGACAGTACACTTCATCCGGCGACCGCGTTGCCCCGCCCGGCGTACCATCCCACAGACGCACCAAGCCATCTTCTCCGGCCGTCGCCACCTTCCGACCATCCGGATGGACCGCCAAACCCGTAACCGTGTCCGTGTGGCCCCGCAGGGTTAGCGCCTCTTGCCGATGAGCGACGTCCCACACTTTCACGGTCTTGTCCTGACTGGCCGAGAACAGCCGGGCGCCGTCGGGACTGAAAGCCAGAGCGAAAATCGGCTCGGTGTGGCCTTCGAGGGTAGCAAGGGACAGGGCTTTCTCGAATTGCCATAAGCGGACTCGGCCCGGATGGCCGTAGGCAAGGTCGCCTTCCCCTGTGGCGAGCAACTGGCCATCGGGACTGAAGGCGAGGCACTTGACGTATTGATTGGGCATGTCCAGGCGGCGGATTAGGTTGCCGGTCTCGCTATGGAGAAGATAAATGCCGGCGCTGCTCGTCAATGCCAATAGAGAGCCACTTGGATGGTACAAGACTCGATAATGCCACTGCCCATTCTCCCGTGGAAAGCGGGCGATAAGTTTTCCTGTGCCCACATCGCGGATTTCGAGGCCGTCGTTCCCTACCGCAGCCACATGCCGGCCATCCGGGCGGAAAGCGAGACGGTATAGGCGGCGGCCGTCGTAAGGAAAAGAATGAACCAAGCTGCCCGTTTCTGTGTCCCATAGGCGAACCGTACAATCCCAACCGGCCGAAGCAAGGAGACGGCCATCGGGGCTGAAGACAACGTCGGAGACCACATCGTTATGGCCGCGAAGCGTCAAACGTTCTTGGCCGCTCGCTGTGTCCCAGACTTTAAGGGTTTGATCGCGGCTGGCCGAGGCCAGCAGTCGGCCGTCGGGGCTGAAAGCCACGGCCGAAACGGCGCCTTGATGTCCGGCGAGGGTGCGCGGCTCTTCGTAACAACGACGACGAATATAAAACCATTCCCAACCGCGCAACCGCTCCGGGCAGCTGTTCAGGATTGCCTTAGCACGCAGAAGGTTGTTAGCAGTCAATTCACGTTCGGCCGAGGCAACGTACTGAAAGTAAAGCTGTTCTTCAAGCTGGTGCTTGCTCTGCTCCGACAGTTCGATGCGGAAAGCCGCCACTTGGGCCTTGGCCCGCTCCTGCGCCTGAGCAGCCCGTGAACGGGCGTCGGCGACGACGGTCATGCCGATGCCGCTAAGAAGCGAGCCGGTGACTAACACAGCCAGCACGATTGCTACTGCTGTGCGATGCCGCCGCATCCAACGTAAGCAACGAGCCGACCACGGCTCGCAGTAGGCTTGCACCGGCTCATCCGCCAGCCAGTGCTGAAGCTCCCGCGCTAGCTCAGCGGCGGAACGATAGCGCTCCGCCGGCTGGTGGGCCATCGCGCGGCGGCAGACGGCGGCTAGCGCCGGCGGCACATCCGGCGCGATCAGCTGAGGATTCACTACTGCCCCGCGCCGCGCTTTGCTCAACACCTCCACCGTGTTCTCGCCCGTAAAGGGAGGCTGTCCCGTCATGATTTCATACAGCATGGCTCCCAGGCCGAACACATCGGTTCGTGCGTCAATGTCAGCCCGGCGTCCTTCCGCCTGTTCGGGGGCCATATACGCGGGCGTGCCTAACATCTCCCCCATCTGCGTCTGTTCCGGCGGCGATTCCGCGTTAGTCTCCCGCGGGAAAACCGGTCCCTGACACCTTTTTTCCGCTTCGGTGCCTGCGCTTCCAGCCTGTTGGGCCACGCCCGCATCCGAAAGGATTTTGGCAAAACCCCAGTCCACCACGATGACTTCACCGAAATCGCCGAGAACGACGTTGTCGCCTTTGAGATCGCGGTGAATGACGCCGCGTGTGTGAGCATAGGCGACCGTATTGCAAACGTTGAGGAAGGCATGAAGCAGGCGAAGGAACTCCACACGCTTGGCCTGTCCCGCCTTCCGTTTCTGGTGATAAGCCCGCGCCGCCTCGGCGAGCGTTTGACCGTGAACCAGCCGCATGGTATAGAAGGGCGGCTCTTCCTCATCGCCGGCAACCAGCTCGTAGACCGGCACAATACCGGGATGCTGAAGCCGGCCGGTCACACGCGCCTCGTGAAGAAAGCGAGCGATCAGGGCGGGGTCGGCGGCGCGTTCCGGCTTGAGTTCCTTCAGGGCCACATCGCGGCCCAATTCGACGTCGTGCGCTACCCAGACATGGCCAATCGCGCCGCTGGCATGAAGGCGGAGCAATTGGTAGCGCTTTTCGCCTGGATCGGGACCCAGTAAGTAGTGAGGAGAAGGAGAGTGAGGCGAAAGACCGCCGGAGTTTTTTTCCTCACCCCTCACTCCCTTTTCCTCACGGGAATCAACGGCGGGAGCACGGCGGAGCAAGCGATCCATGAGGCGCAACACTTCCCCATCCTGTTGCCAGTGCTCCGGCAACGAAGGCGGCGCGGCGCCGGCAGCTAAATGCTCGTCGTAGGCCGCCAGCAACGACGCCAGGGGATGCTCACCCAACAGATCCGCCTCGTCAGCCATCTGTCTTGCTCCGCAGAGATTGCTTGATCCGCTCGACGGCACGCAGCCACAGCAGCCGCGCTGCATTGGCCGTCCGGCCCATCCGCGCCCCAATCGCCTCAAAGGTCAACCCTTCTTGATAGCGCAATTGTAGAACGAGTTGGTAATCGTCCGGCAATGCCTTGATCGCTTGATAGAACTGCTCTTGTTGCTCGCTGGCAGAGGCGACTTGGCTGGGCGTCGGGCTAGTAGCAAGCAAGGAGGCTTCCACTTCTTCCAGGCGGCATTCGCGTTGGATACCGCGTTTGCGCGTCTTGCAAAAACGCCGTCTCTGCTTCGACAGGCGATGCAACAGCAGACAACGCAGCCAGGCCCGCAACTGAGAACTGGAGACGCCGCGGAAACGCGAAAAATGGCGTGTCGCATCCAAAAAGGCTTCCTGTACCAAGTCGGAGGCGGCGCCCTTGGCCTGCAAAGCCCGATCCATCTCGCGGCGGGCGATTTCCAGTAGATAAGGACGGTAGGCTTGCAGGATCTGGCCTAGCCCTTCGGCAAAACCATCTCGAGTAGCACGGAGCAATGCCTCCACGTCCACGGTGGGAGAGGTCATGGGTTCACCCTCAGCAGGGGCGTAGGGAGATAGTCGGCCTTTTCTCGTCCCAGGGTAGGGGCCTCCGAACGAAGAAAAACGATCCTAACTGAACCGCAATCGTTTATTTTGTTTGTCTCCAGGTAAAGGGTAGCAAGAGGGACATGGCTTCGCAAGCAAAAAGTGCCTTTCGGCGTGAAAACGTGAACGTTTAATGAAAATTCGGGGTTTAGATGTATAGAGGGTCATGATGGATTCGTATTAAATCTGCCGTGCATTGTTCCGCAGCGCGGCGTTGCCCGGACCCTCGTGGGATCTCGCGGTCAATCTTCTTTACCGTACTGCTCTGAAGGGGGTTCTCTCCATGCGACGACATTCCGCTTTCACCCTGATCGAACTGCTAGTAGTAATCGCCATCATCGCTATCCTGATTGGCCTGCTTCTGCCGGCCGTGCAAAAAGTCCGCGACGCCGCCGCCCGCGCTCAGTGTCAAAACAACCTCAGACAGATCGGTCTGGCCATGCAGAACTTGGCGGGAACCTACGACGGTAAGCTGCCGCCTCAATCGGGGAGCTTTCCCATCTACGGCCTCGACCAGGCACCCAATTGTCCGCCACCTCCCACCGGAGGAGGCTATGGCGGGGCCTTGTTCCATTTGCTGCCCTTCATTGAACAGCAAAACCTGTACAACGCCTCTGCCTGTAGCAACAACCCGAACTTCCATTATCCCTATGCCAATGGCTCGTTTGCCGTCTCCGGCATCTCCCTTCTTCCCACGCCGAAACCGTATTTGTGCCCCGGAGACCCGACTGCGGGAAGCAACGGCAGCTTCGGCTGGGGATACGCCGGCAGCTACGCCCTGAACGGCCTGGTCTTCCACGCCGACTGGGTTGGACACACCACCTTCCCCGCCTCTATCACGGACGGCACGTCGAACACCATCTTTTTCTCCGAGCAGTATGCCATGGCCAGTCCGACGCCCAACAGCGGCGATCCCGACTTTTGGTTCTGGTCCAACCCCACCTTCCAATCTCCCAACGGCAACAACGAGTATTGCGGCGGCGCGGGCGGTTTTGCCGGCCCTACTTTCATTCCCCTGTTTACGCCCGCTATCTCCTACTGCCAGAAAACGGAGGTTTATACCTACTGGGGCGGCACCCTCAGCTATTGCGATTGCGTGGCGACCTCGCCGCACGCAGGCGGCGTGAATGTAGGCATGGGCGACGGCAGCTGCCGTCTCGTTGCTCAAGGGATCAGCGGCTTGACGTGGTACATTGCCTGCACACCCAGTGGGGGAGATGTGTTGCCAGCGGATTGGTAAAAACAGGACGGACGGGAAAGCGTTCGTGACAAATCTTGACGAGCCGGAAGCGTCCGCAATGGCGGTTCTACCCTTGCTTACGTTTCCGGCTTCCACCAATTGTCGTTTGTGCTTCCGGCGTGTTTCAAAGCTCAAGGGAGGACCGAAATGATGCTGCCGCGTTTGTTTTGGTGGGGGCTTGTGCCGCTTGTGTTTCTCGTGGGTTGCGGCCGAGTAGAGAAAAAGATCCAACAGGCGGAGGTTTCGGGCAAGGTTTACTATCAGGGCAAACCGCTGCCGGGTGGCATTGTCAAGTTCGTCAATAGCTCCGGGTACATAGGCATCAGCGTTATCGATCCGGCGGATGGCAGTTACAAGCTCGAGGCACCCGTCGGCGAGGTAAAGATCGCCGTGGACAACCGTATGTTGAACACGGGCGGCCGGCAGCGGCCGCCCGTGGATCTGTCGGCCGTCAAGCGGGAAAGATCCAACCGGCCAGGCGGAGGCGGCCAAGTGATCACCGGCACCTTTGTGCCGCTGCCCTCGCACTATTCCGACCCAGAGTCCTCGGGCTTAAAATATACGGTGAAAAAAGGCGCACAGACCTACGATATTGAATTATCGGACAATCCCAACCAGCCGCCTCCTTCGGGGCACTGAGGGAAAACGAGGTTTTGCTATGCACGCCCCTTTCACCGCCGGCGCGCGAATCGAAAGCGTAAGTAATGGGGAGTCCCGTCGTTCCCGTTTCCGGCTTGTGCGTCGCTTGGGTTTGTTCCTTGTTCTTGTGGGGTTGCTGGCCGGTGCGGCCCTCCTGAGCCGTCCACATTTGCGGGCCTGGTACCACCGCCGCGCCGCCCACGCAGAGTTGCAGCGCTATCACACGCCGCAGGCCATCCGCCATCTGCTCATCTGCCGTACTATTTGGCCCCGCGATCCCGAAACGCTCCTCTTGGCCGCCCGAGCCGCACGCCGCGCGCGTATCTATGGCGATAGCGAACGCCTCCTCCGCGACTATCGACAGGTCCGAGGGCGCGATGACGCTCACGCCCTCGAACAATTCTTGCTGGCCGTCGAATGTCAGGTAGACGCCTTCTCCGATTCGTGCTGGAAATGTCTGCACGAAGGCCGCTACGAGGCCGCCCTGCTTCTGGAAGCGTTGACGCGCGGCTATTTACGCCAGTATCGGCTAGGCGAGGCCTATCTTTGCTTGAAGCATTGGAAGCAAATGCAGCCGGACAATCCGCAGGTGTTTTACCTCGAAGGGCTTCTCCGCCTCGATTACCAGGAGGACCGTGCTGCTGCGGAAGAGAGCTATCGCCGTGCTCTGGAGCTAGATCCCGATCATGAGGAGGCTCGCCTGGGCTTGGCGGTCGCTTTACTGCTGGGCAAGAACTATTCCCAAGCGGCCGGGCACTTCCAGCGCTTGTTGCAAGACCAGCCCGACAACCTGCGTGTGCAAGTGGGTTTGGCCGAATGTTTCGACGGCCTGGGTGAAACTGCCGAAGCGGTGCAGCGGGTGGATGAGGTGCTGGCCCAGCAGCCGGGATTTCCCTCGGCCCTGTCGCTGCGCGGCCAGATTGCCCTCAAAAGCGGGCAATTAGACCAAGCGGAAAGCTACCTGCGCCAGGCGCTCCGCCGCAACCCGATGGATCGCCGCGCCCGCTATGACTTGGTCCTCTGTCTGGAGCGCAGCGGCCAGAATGAAGAAGCCCTCCAACAGCGGCGTCAGCTTCAGCAGATGGAAGAAGACATGGCTCGTTTCAATGAGATTGTTCTAAAAGAAATTACTCAGCGGCCCACGGACCCAGCTTTGCACTGCACGCTTGGTGAAATTCTCTTGCGCGCCGGCCAGCGTGATGAAGGCTTACGTTGGCTGCGAAGCGCTCTCCAACTCGATCCGAATTACGCCCTGGCGCGGCAAATATTGGCCGAACATATGGGGCAGGCGAACGGCAAGCCGTGATCGTATCAGAAGACAATTTGTAACATAACCTCCATCCAGCCGGGGCGTTCTGTACCCCCGGCCCGTCGGGGGCCATGTAGTATCATGCCGCGAGGTGAATTATACTGGACACGGGATCTCTGACATCTTGCGAGCGGGGTCGCGTGATTAGGGTGAGCGGGGGTGTCAACCCTCCGGTAAAACCGGGCGAGCGGGGGGTGTCAACCCTCCGGTAAAACCGGGCGAGCGGGGGGTGTCAACCCTCCGGTAAAACCGGGCGAGCGGGGGGTGTGAACCCCCCGGTAGCACCACACCACCGGGGTGGGGGGGAGAGAAAAAATGTCAAATCTCCCCGTGCCCAGTATACAATCCATATCGTTTGCGTTTGCGATAGAGCGTACTGGGATCGATGCCCAGGGTAGCGGCGGCTTCTTCCAGCGACGGGCTGTTGGCCAACACACAACGGATATGCTCGGCTTCCAGGGCGTCGAGGGTCACGGCCCCGCCGACTTCAACGCGTGGGGGAGGCGGATTGCCGAGCTGTCCCGGCAAGTGGGCGCGCTCCAGCACCGTGCCGCCGGCCAGGATCACGCCGCGCTCGATGGCGTTGCGCAACTCCCGGATGTTGCCGGGCCATTTGTGCCGCAAGAGCGCCGCCTCGGCATCCGCGGCGAAGGCACGCACCGCCTTGCCGGTTTGCCGCGCGAAAAAGGCCAGTAAATGTTCGGCCAAGGGCAGGATGTCGCGGGGCCGCTGGCGCAAAGGCGGCAGCTCGATGTCGATGACGTTGAGGCGATAAAACAGATCTTCCCGGAAGCGTCCGGCCGTTACGGCGGCGGCCAGGTCTCGGTTGGTCGCAGCAATAATACGCACATTGGCGACCCGTATAGTTGTTTCTCCCACGCGCTCATAGCTACGGTCCTGTAATAAGCGCAGCAGTTTCGGCTGTACTGTTGCAGGCACATCGCCGATTTCGTCGAAAAACAGCGTGCCGCCCTCCGCCGCCGCTACCTTGCCTTCGGTATTGCGCACGGCCCCGGTAAATGCACCCTTAACGTGGCCAAACAACTCGCTTTCCAACAGCTCGCTGGACAGGCTGGGACAATGCACGGTGACAAACGGGCCGTTGGCGCGATTGCTGCGTTTATGGATGGCTCGGGCCAGCACTCCCTTGCCTGTGCCGCTCTCGCCGCGCAGAAGCACCGTCGCCTCGCTGGGTGCCACCTGAAAAGCCAGATCGAGCGCCTGCTGCATGGCCGGCTCGCGCGTGTGCAGATCCATCTCCGGCGCCGCGGTGCGCATCTGCTCTTCCAGGTTGGCCAACTGGTTCTTCAAAGCCTGCATCTGCCGCCCCCGTTCGAGGACGAGACGAAGCTGATCGGGAGTGAACGGCTTGGGCAGGTAGTCGAAAGCGCCGGCCCGCATCGCTTCTACGGCCGAAGCAATGGTGGCGTGGGCCGTGATGACGATCACGGCCAAACGCGGGGCTTCGCGCAGCAGCAGCGGCAACAGCTCCATGCCCTCTTCGCCTCTCAGTCGTAAATCGAGAAAAGCGGCATCGAAATGACGCCGGCGCAACCAATGGAGGGCTTGGTCCGCGGAAGCAGCCTCCGCCACCCTATGCTGCATGCTTTCCAAGACGGTACGCAGCGTCCGCCGTAAACTGGCCTCGTCATCGATCAGCAGAAGATCCATACCCTCCATTATATTTGTTGACGGAAAAAACGATCGGGGTACGAGCCGGAAGCGCAAACAACGGCGGAGCTTCCGTCGCTTACGCTTCTGGCTCATAAGGGTTTTTCCGCTGGCTCTTAGCTTATTCCCCCGGTCGAAAGGTCGAAAAAATTCTTCAAGAAAATCCTTGACAAACCCATTTCTGTCCGTATCTTAATTCATTAACCTACATTAGGATGAGGTTGGTCATGTTTCTTATACCGTGAATATTTGGCGGCGCTTACCCCACTCCCACGGTTCGCTTCGTCTTCAACGCCGTCCAACACGATCCAGGTTTCACCTGAGGACACTTCTGATCGGGACGGCGTGTCCGTGCTTGTGTCTTACGATCGACACGATTAACGATTCCGAGCCTATTCCAGGCTGTTGCTCCGTACCGGCCTTGCTTTGTTTGGCGTTCACACTCCGTCGGGGAGTTGAAAATGTTCCCACTGTCTTGCTGGCTCCGGAAAGGCATGCTGACATGCGTCGCTCTGCTGCTGGCTTTGCCGGCGTGGAGTTGCAGCGACGGCATTCCCCGAGTCCCTATCGAAGGCACGGTGCTGGTTGATGGTAAGCCGCTCGTCGGCATGACAGGGGCCGTCACGTTTATCCCCGATAAATCGCGTGGCAATGATAGCTCCTTCCGCGCGGTCGGGCTGATTGACAAAGAGGGGCGGTATACGCTGTTTACCAAAGGCAAACCGGGGGCGCCTCCAGGACGCTACAAGGTCATAGTCAGTGCGGTGCCGCCCGGTTCGGAGCGCGATGCGTCACGGCTCCAAATTCGCGGCGCTGATGCAATCAATGGACCCCAAGGATCCGGCCGCCGCCGAAGTCCTGAAGCTTGAGCATTGCAGCAAGTGGGTCGCCGCCGACGCGCGGGCCCAGGAGGGCTATCGCTGCTTGCTCGATGCGCTTCAAGAGCAGCCGGTTTTGCCGCTATCTTTCCGGGGTGGGAAGTAACCGCTCCTCTGGGGAGGGCGAGGAAAGACATCTCTTCGCCCCCCCAACCCTGGAGAACGGTGTCTTGGGCCAGATCAAAAGGAAAGGTACGTGATGAAATATTTTCTTGTGGCCTGGGGATTGATGCTGCCTCTGAACGGACTGGCGGCTGAACCTGCAAAGATCAAAGAATTCTCCCTGACCGATGCCGCAGGCAAGAAGCATGGCATGGATGAGTGGAAAGGTAAGAAAGCCGTGGTGCTCTTTTTCCTGGGCGTCGAGTGCCCCGTGAGCAACTTCTACGCTCCGGAGTACGCTCGAGTGGCGAAAACCTTCGCCGACAAGGGCGTCGCCTTTTACGGCATCCATCCCGATCCAGACGTGACGGCCGCGCTTGCTGCCAAACACGCTGCCGAATATCGGCTGCCATTCCCGATCCTCCTCGACCCGACCCAGGCCGTGACGCGCCAGGCCGGCGTAGCGGTAGTGCCCTGCGCCGTCGTCTTGTCACCCGACGGCGTGGTTCGTTATCGCGGACGGATGGATGACCGCTACAGCGCGGACGGCGTCCGCCGCGAGAAGCCGACCCGGCGCGACCTGGAGAAGGCCCTGGAAGCAGTGTTGGCCGGCAAGGCGCTGGCGGTCGTTGAGACAAAGGCGTTCGGCTGCCCCCTGCCACAGCCTGTGAAGCCGAAGTAACAGCAAACTCCTCTGGAGTTTCACCCTTTGAAGATGGAGGTTCACACCATGAAGATGATACCTACATGCACTTTGGCCTTGCTGGCGGTCTGGGCCGCTCCTGTAGGGGCCGATGAGCCTGTCACCTTCGCCAAACATGTGGCGCCAATCCTGTGGAAGCATTGCGCCGAGTGCCATCACCCGGGTGCGGTGGCGCCGTTTCCCTTGCTGAGTTACAAGGATGCCGCCAAGCGAGCGCGGTTCCTCCGCGACGTGACGGCCCTCCGGCGCATGCCCCCCTGGCGCGCTGAACCAGGCTACGGCCCCTTCGCCAATGAGCGCCGCCTCAGCGACTCCGAAATCCAGACGCTGGCGAAATGGGCGGCAGGCGCTCCGGAGGGAGACGTCAAGGACTTGCCCAAGCCGCCAACGTTTCCCCAGGGCTGGACGTTGGGAGAGCCGGATCTACTGTTACAGATGCCCAGCTCCTTCACGGTCCCGCCAAGCGGACCCGACGTCTATCGCTGTTTCGTACTGCCGCTGCCTGTCGGCGGCGAGCAAGCCGTCGCCGCCGTGGAATTCCATCCGGGCAACCGGCGCGTCATCCATCACGCCAGCTTCTTCCTCGACGACAAGGGACGGGGCCGTCAGAAGCAGAAGGAGACGAACGATGGTCAGCCTGGCTACCCAAGTTTCGGCGGTCCTGGCTTCGCTGCGGCAGGCAGCCTCGGCGGCTGGAGTCTGGCTGCACTGCCCAGACGCCTGCCTGAGGGAACCGCCATGCTCCTGCCCAGCGGCTGTGACCTCGTGCTGCAAATCCACTACCATCCCGACGGCAAGGAAGAGACCGACCGCTCCGAGCTGGGCATCTATTTCAGTAAGAAGCCTCCTCCCAAGTTTCACGAGATACTTTGTCGTGCTTGGGGCCCCGTCTCGCCACACTGGTATATTCTCGGCACACAAAACTGCGCCAACCGAGTAAAGCGCGAGGCCGAAGTGTTTCCCTCCCCTCTGGTGGTTTTTGTCTTGGTTTTAAAACGTTTGTTTCACATAACTGTTTATAAAGCGGTCGAAGATAGAATGAGAGAGGGCGGGGCCATGACGCTGGACAGCCCGCGCGAGCGGCTACGGGGAGCGGCAGGTGAAATCTTTGCCGAGAAGGGATTCAAGGGAACAACCGTGCGGGCCATCATCGACCGCGCAGGCGTGAACATTTTTGGGTGCTTGGGGCGGATGGGCGGAGGGCGGCAGAGAGGAGTTGGAGGCTTTTTGCCGAGTTGTTCTTCGAGGGTACGGAATCTTCAGGTCAGCGTAGCGAGTTGCTGTTGCAAGCGTGTGATGATCTCATCCCGTTGACAGTATCCCGGACAAGAAGACGCATCCATGCCCCCATTGTAGGAATCGAGACCGCAAGCCGCTGCGCCTTATAGAAGAAATCGATTGAATGGTTACTTTTCTCTTTGTGGTTAACTCCCGCGAACCAGGCCGTTTTTGCGCTGGCCGCTGCGGCACACGTCCATGATGCGGCCCCGTTCGTCGAAGGCGAGGTGAAAGCGCTCGCGGCCCTGGATGCGGTGAAGCGACAAGTGATAATCGCGGCCGCTGACGGCGAGATAGGACAATTTGTCCGGTGTTTTGGGCGTGCGCAGCCGGCCCCACGAGCCGTCGCCTAGATACAGCACGCCGTTGTCGTGGGCCAAGCCGTTCAGCAGCGGTTTGGTCCGCTTAAAGGTGTGATCGTGATGTTCCAACACCACCGGCACACGGTACTTCTCGAACAACGGCACCCAATGTTTGCGGCTGTCCGAGCCGGTGCCGGCTTTCTCTTTACCGTCTTTGCCTTTGACTGGCTCCGGATTGCGATACGACGGATAGGACGGAACATGATTGACCACGAACACGTTGGGATGGTCTTTACGGGCGCGTAGTGTTTGCTCCAGCCAGTCCGTCTGTTCTCCAGCGATGGGCGTGGTGTGATTGGTGTCCAAAAGCACCAGACTCAGGTAGTCGCCGAAATCGAGGCAGGCGAACCCTTTTTCCGGATATAAGCCATCAAAAAGGGCGTAGAAGAAGGGCGCCTTGCTTCGCGGCTGATGGTAGCCGCCTTCCACCTCGTGATTGCCGATGCAGGCGATCAGGGGAATCAGCCGGCCGTCACGGCCAATCATGTGCTTGCTGTAATTGCGCAGGAAGGCGAGATTGGTTGCCGCCGCGACGCCGTTGTCGTAGGCGAGATCGCCGCCGATCAGCACGAACATTGGATCTTGCCGGGCCGCCGTGATGTTGTTGGCAACGGCGTGGGCATTAACGCCGCAGTCGCCTCCAGAGATAAAGTGAATGGTATTTGTGGCTTTTGCCGGCATCGTGCGGAAGCGGTAGAGCGGCGATTGTTTGCCAATTCGGAATTGGTAATCCGTATCCGGAGTCAGGCCGGCCAACTCGGCGCGGAAGACCTTCAAATCGGTACGCGGATAGGGCCGAACAGCGGCGGCCTGCGATTGCCAACGAACCTCACGCGATGGGGTGTAATAAACGGTTGTGTCCGTTGCCTCACCGAGCGCACTGACCCATTGCACGGTCATGGTCGTGGTCGGATCGCGCTGCCAAGTAAGGAACAGTGTATCGGGACGAAAGGGGGGATCGTCGATGATCTTGACGCTTTCCGCAGGGGGCGCCGCGAAGAGACGGCCAGAAGCCAGGCCAGCCAGGGAAGCCCCAAGGAACGCGCGGCGAGTCGAAGAAAACATCTCAGATAATGCCTCCATAAAGTGTCGAATGGCTTCGGTCTCTCGAGGACCGCCGGCACAGTAACCGCTATGGGACAGACTATCGTTTGTCCAGATCGATGACGATCTCATCGGTGTGCGAATCGATATCGAACACGAAGGGAGAGCGGTCGCCGTCGTAAGCACCCTGGAAACTGTCCGTTCTCCTTTTGACCTCGTGTTCGACGGCGATCCGATACTTCCCTGGGGGGATCCCCTTTCCATCCGGCCCTACGGCTCGGAAGGCGCCATCCGCGCGATTGTAGGCGGCGGCATAAGTGTTCAAGGGCGGCCGGCCATCCGCAGTTATGGGAAAGAACGTCACCCGAACGTACTGACCTTCCGGGACCGTAAAGGGACTTCCTCCCTTGACAATCCGGCCTTTGACAACCAGGCGTCCATCGCCGCCGCAACCGGACAGTACAACCAAGCCCAAAACAGTGGTTACAAAGGGGATGGATTTTCTCATGTTCAGGCACCTGAATAAGAATGGCCGCCTTCCTAATAATCGTTCGCAATTACCTGGCCGTCCGCCTTGGAAATCAGAAAGCACCAGGTTTGCTCGTTGATGCTGCTGGCGAGGAGGCGGACGCTGCCATCTCCCATGCAGACGTTGACGCCGCCGATATGCATGCTGCGCGACATGCCTGAAGTCATCAGGTTGCCGTCCAAGATGCAACCCAGTCCATCAACCGTGCCGATGGTGGGGGTCCAGAATTTGAAGCAGGTTTGAATCTCGTCGCCGTCATGGCCGGAGTCGCCCAGATTATTGTTGGGCGTGGGATTATAAGCAGCCCGTCCGGCATTGACGATGCTGGAACTGGGGAAACCCAGCGCCCAGACGCCGCGCGGATCGAGGGGAGATTTCCCCGCCCGCAGTTCAGCGAGCATGATGGTATTGGAGAGGCCATCTGTCACCTGGCCATAGCTGGCCCCGTAATTTGCGGCAAACATCGGGCTGGAGACGAAGCCTTTCATCACGCCGGCGGTCGTGGTGACTTTCGTGCCTCCATTGGCGACGTGGTCGTAATCTTCCCATCCGGCCGTCGCCCCGTAGTTGCCTCGCGCCCAATTACCTGGGGCCACGATTGGGTCCATATAGTGTTGTCTATTGTTGGCGTCGGAGGGGCACAGAAAGACCTTCAAATCGGTAGCCACAATCGACCGCCACGTTTGGTTGGCGGCTGGCCGCACCCCTTGCACAACGGGAACACCGGGATAGGAAAGGACGCTGCCCGCGTTGTAGAGATTAGCCTGTTCGATGTAGGGCAATAGCGTCACGGCCCAGTTCGGCCCGAAAGGCCCGGTGAAATCGAGAAAGTCGTCCTTGTTTTGGACGCCCAGCCACCACGGGATTTGCGAACCGAACGGCAAGCGCTGAAAGGTACTCTCGTAATCGGCCAACGCCAAACCAAGTTGCTTGGTATTGTTCTGGCACTGGGCGCGATTGGCGGCTTCGCGCACCTTCTGCACCGCAGGTAAGAGCAGGCCGATGAGAATCGCAATGATGGCGATCACCACCAGTAGTTCAATCAGGGTAAAAGCTCGGCGCCTTCGCATGGAAACCTCCTTGGCAAGCCCGATCGTGAATAGTTTCGCGGGAAAACCACCCTTACGCACCCCACTCTTTTAGCCAGGCAAGATGAAGGGACCGGGCAGGCTGCATAAAGAACCTGCACAAAGATGATGAAGAAAGGCGGCGGTTTTGGGCCTGATTATGAAACGTTTGTTTCATATATAATTGTTTTCAAACTGGTCGAAGATATGAGGAGGAAAGAAGGGCCATGACCTTGCGCAACCTGCGCGAGCGGCTGCCGGAAGCGGCGGGCGAAATCTTTGCCGAGAAGGGATTCAAAGGAGCGACGGTGCGGGAGATCATCGAGCGCGCGGGCGTGAACATCGCGGCGGTGAATTATTATTTCCGCGACAAAGAACGGCTGTATATCGAGGCAGTCAAGCGCGCGGACTGCGGGGAACTGGAAGGGCCTCATCTGGCTTGGCCGCCGACTGGGAAGCTGCGCGACTTCATTTATTTTCAGCTGCTCAAGTTTCTTGCTCCGGGCCGGCCGGCCTGGCTGGCGCGCCTCATCATGCGCGAACGGACTCAGCCAAGCGGAGCGTGCGCGGAATGGGTGCGCGAATATATCGAGCCAAGGAGCAAAATCTTACTCGGCCTTCTCCGCGAGCTGTTGCCGCCGCATACGCCCCGCCGCAAACGCTACCTGACCGCTTTCCGCATCGTCGGCCCGTGCCATTTTTACTGTTCTCATCAGCCGATCATCCGCGTGCTGATCGGCGAGGACGCATATCAGCGTTTGGACCTAACCATCTTGGCGGACCACATCACCCAGTTTACTCTTCGCGCGCTGGGAGTTGCCCAACCCGGCGAGCCAGGGACATAAGGGGGCCCGGAGGTTTACCGATGAGCTGGATCGCCTGGAAGATGCTGACCGGCAATCGGGCCAAGTATTATGCCATCATCTTCGGCATTTCGTTCGCCGTCATGCTGATGTCGGAGCAATCGGCCATCTTTACCGGCCTGATGCGCAACACCTCCAGCACCATCCGCGACATTTCGGGCGCCGACATTTGGGTCATGGACCCCAGCGTACAATTTATCGATGATATTACTCCCCTATCGGACAATGCTGTGTATCAGGTGCGTGGTGTACCGGGTGTAGCTTGGGCGGTCCGATTCTATGACGGTAAGGCCCGTGCTCAGTTTCCGGAAGGCCATTTCAAGCAGTTCATCGTGTTGGGCCTCGACGATCAAACGCTGGTCGGTGCGCCGCGGAAAATGTTGCTTGGTTCACTGGCCGATCTGCGCCGGCCCGACGGCGTAGTCCTCGATGAAAGCGGCTATCGTTACCTGTATCCTGGCCAGCCTTTGCAAATCGGCCGCGTCTTCGAGATGAATGATCGGCGGGCGGAGATCGTCGGCATCTGTGAGGCTTCGCCGACTTTTCAGACTTTTCCCATTGTCTATACCACCTATAGCCGGGCCGTGCATTATGCCGCTCAGGAACGCCGTTCACTGTCGTTTGTCTTGGCCAAGACCGAAGAGGGAGTGCCGCTCGAAGAAGTGTGCCGCCGCATCGAAGAGCAAACCGGCCTGATGGCCATGTCGCCCAGCGAGTTCGCTTGGCGAACCATCGCCTATTACCTGATCCAAACGGGCATTCCCGTGAATTTCGGCATCACCGTCCTATTGGGTTTTGTTATCGGCGCTGCCATCGCTGGGCAGACGTTTTATTTATTCACTATCGATAATCTCAAGCAGTTCGGTGCGCTCAAGGCAATGGGAGTGGACAATCGACAACTTGTGGGCATGGTGTTGTTGCAGGGGGCAGTAGTAGGGATGTTGGGCTATATGATTGGTTTAGGACTGGGTTCGGCGTTCATGGAATTGGTGACCTTGCAGCTGCGCAGCCGCGGTTTGCCTCCGGCCAATTTCATGGCCTGGCCGATCCCGCTGGGCACCGGCCTGGCCGCCGCCCTGATCGTTTTCGCCTCGGCCCTGATTAGCCTGCGCCGCGTCCTGGCCCTGGAACCGGCTGCCGTATTCCGATGAAAGGGAACCATGACCTGGATTGCCATCCAAATGCTGATGGGCGACCGAGCCAAGTATCTGGGCATCGTCGCCGGCATTACCTTCGCGGCGCTGCTGATCGCCCAGCAGGCGTCGATCGCCCTGGGTCTGTTGCTGCGCACCACGGCCCATATCCAGGACATCGCCGACGCCGACATCTGGGTCATGGATCCCAACGTGCAATTCATCGATGAGTTCAAGCCGTTGAGCGAAAATGCCCTGCATCGCGTCCGGGGCGTACCGGGCGTGGCCTGGGCGGTGCCTATCTACAAAGGACAGGGCCGGCTCAAGTTGGCTGTCGGCCAGCTTGACAAGAAGAAGGCCAAATACCAACAGTCGGTCGTGCTGGGGCTTGATGATGCTACCCTGGTCGGGGCACCGCGGCAAATCCTTCTGGGCAGCCTCGCCGATTTGCGCAAGCCGGACGCGGTCATTATTGATGAAAGCGGTTACCGCTACTTGTGGCCCAATGAGCCGTTGGCCGTCGGCCGCGAGCTGGAAATGAACGACCACCGCGCCGTCGTCGTCGGTATTTGCAAGGCCTCGGAAACATTCCAGACTTTTCCGATCTTTTACTGTCGTTATCGCCAAGCCCTCCGCTACGTGCCCCAGGAGCGCAAGGCGATGTCGGCCATCCTGGTGGGGGTGGAGCAAGGTGTATCTAAAGAGGACGTGTGCCGGCGCATCATGGAGCAGACGGCGCTCAAGCCGCTTCGGGCCGGCGATCCGCCGCGGCCCGGACTCAAGGCGCTGACACATGAACAGTTCATTGCCAGCACGCTGATGTACTTCGTGCGGCGGACGGGCATCGTGATCAATTTCGGCATCACCGTGAGCCTGGGCTTTCTTGTCGGCTGCGCCGTCGCTGGCCAGACGTTCTACGCATTTACGTTGGAGAATTTACCTCAATTCGGATCGCTCAAAGCAATGGGGGCCAGCAATCTGCGCATCGTCGGTATGGTGCTGACGCAGGCGTTGATGGCGGGATTAATTGGTTATGGTTTGGGTGTCGGCGTGGCGGCACTGTTCGGCCAGATCATGACTACGTCCAGCCGTTTGGCCTTTTACATGCCCTGGCATGTGTTGGTCGGCACGGGAGCGGCGGTGGGCCTTATCGTCGTGTTGGCGAGTCTGGTAAGCGTTTACAAGGTGCTGGTTTTGGAGCCAGCCGCCATCTTTCGAGGGTAAAAGGCATAGCGGCTGCGCTCACCACGGCGCCGGCTTGGCAAGCAGTTTGGGGAGAAGGCGTGATGGGCAGCGCGGCAGCAGCCGAGCGAGCAGTGATTTGTCAAGGCGTTACCAAAGACTTCGGCGAAGGCGAGGCGCGGGTGCGGGCGCTGCGTGGCGTCGATCTGGAGGTGAATCCCGGCCAGATGACGCTGTTGGTCGGCCCCTCCGGCTGCGGCAAGACGACGCTGATTTCCATCATCGCCGGCCTGCTCGATGCCACGGCTGGCGAGGTGACAGTGCTGGGACAAAACCTGCGCCAGCTGCGGGGGCGCGAGTTGGTGCGTTTTCGCGGCCAATACATCGGTTTCGTCTTCCAGCAATACAACTTGCTGCCGGCGTTGACAGCGGCGGAGAATGCGGCGGTGCCGCTCATCATTGCCGGCCACAAACGGCGTACCGCCGTGGCCAAGGCCAGTGCCATCCTGGAGGCGGTGGGCCTGGCTGACAAGATCAACGTATTGCCGGCGCAGCTGTCCGGCGGCCAGCAGCAGCGCGTGGCTATCGCGCGGGCGCTGGTGCATGAGCCGAAATTACTGGTCTGCGACGAGCCGACCGCCGCCCTGGATGCGCAGGCCGGCCAGGTCGTCATGCAATTGCTGCGGCGCGTGGCCGTACAGCCGGGCCGGGCCGTTATTGTCGTAACACACGATAACCGTGTCTTCCGCTTCGGCGACCGTATTGTTTACATGAACGACGGAACCATCGACAAGGTAGAAGAACAAAAAAACCGCGACGGATCGGTATAAGCCGGCTGTTAGCGAGTCCGTGGGGAGGTGCCGAATGAGTAAGCGATTGGGCTTCTATCTGTTGCCTCTGTTTGCGGTGAGCATGTTGGGGTTCGCCATTTATCATGTGGTCCAGGCGCAGCAGAAACCGCCCAAGCCACCGCCGCCTTTGGAGCCGGCGCGAACGCCGTTCGGGCGCACCGTCGCCGGCGCTGGCATTGTCGAGGCGCGTAGTCAAAACATCGCCGTCGGTTCAGCGGTACCCGGTGTGGTCCTCAAGGTATGGGCGCCGGAAGAATTGGGCTTGCCGGCGAAGTCCGGCCTTATGCCCTGGGAAGCACTGATCGGCCAGTGTGTCAAGCAGGGCGATCCGCTCTTCCGTGTTGATGATCGGCATTACAGGGCGATGCTGGCTTTCCACGAGGCCAACCTGGCGTCGGCGCGGGCGCAGCTGGCCAAGCTGGAACAGATGCCCAGGCCCGAAGAATTGGCCGTCAGCGTGGCCAAGGTGGAGGTCGCCGAAGCCGCGGTCGAAATTCAACGCGACTTGGTCGAGCGCGATGCCAAGTTGGTCGCCTCGGGTTCCGTCAACGACGAACAGTATCGGCAGCATCGGCTGAGCCTGCGGATGGCGCAGAAGCAGCTGGCGCAAGCCAAGGCGGATCTTGCCCTGACGCGGGCCGGAAGCTGGGGGCCGGACAAAGAGATCGCTCGTGCCGCCGTCAAGCTGGCCGAGGCCCAGGTACAGCAAGACAAAACCGATATCGAACGCGCCATCGTCCGCGCACCGGTAGATGGCGTTGTACTTCAAGTGAACGTGCGGCCCGGCGAGTATGTCGGCAACAATCCCAATGCCGCCTTGGTTGTGTTGGGAGTAATCACGGACCACCTCCATGTCCGTGTGGACATCGACGAACACGACATTCCCCGTTTCCTGCCGGGTGCTCCAGCAGTGGCCAGTCTGCGCGGCGCTCCGGACAAGAAGTATCCGCTTACGTTCGTCCGCGTCGAGCCGTATGTGATCCCGAAAAAATCGCTGACCGGCGACAACACCGAGCGTGTCGATACGCGTGTTCTACAAGTGATTTATTCACTCAAACCGGAAGGGAAACCGATTTACGTTGGCCAGCAGCTCGACGTGTTCCTTGATGTAGGAGCAGGAGAGCAAGCGCCTGCACCGCCGGAATCATTCGCAAGATGAAATCGGGCCTCGGGTGGTTAGGGTGCGTGGACAAGGGTGAGGGAAATGAGGCATGAAGATAGGAGGGTGTACCACTGGATTTAGGCGAGCGGGGGGGGTTAACCCCCCGGTTGTGTTACCGGGGGGGTAACACCCCCCGCTCGCTCGGGGTCTACCGGGGGGGTCCCACCCCCCCCTCGCCACCCG
>Ga0078972_1004652_pt1 | contig 36844 bp, 28 predicted proteins | sample YelNatPaOPGAMG01_FD_67568 | JGI IMG/M metagenome (GOLD analysis project Ga0078972, IMG submission 67568) | Hot spring thermophilic microbial communities from Obsidian Pool, Yellowstone National Park, USA - OP-RAMG-01 (SPADES assembly) (version 2) | ecosystem: Environmental > Aquatic > Thermal...
TTGTAAGCAACATGCGAGTTCCATCCGGCCGAGTGGCTATTAAAAGAAGGTAAGTATAACCAAATGGAAGTCAGTAACTTATAAATTATTTTCGGATGAAAAGTGCATCGTATATGAAAAATCCCCCATTCAATATCGCTTTACCATAAGCCTGGTCTCCGGAAAGAGTGGGGTTAAAGCTAATTTAAGTGCATTTTCTGTCTTTGCCCATAACAAATATGTTGAAGAAACTTCATGGTTATGGGTGTTTAATCTTGATGTATCCGGCTTTGATTACATCAGCCGTAACGTTTCCTTACAAACCGGTGTTACCACCTATACTTACAAAGCAACTCTTGAATATGGCGATAAACCAGAATTTGAGGTGAGGATCTACCAGATTCCTATATTGATAAAATATTCGTTACTGTATAAGCACATCCAGCCAAATGTTTCCTTTGGCACAGTATTTTTTACAATCGGCAAGAGCGAGATCAATAATTCTTTTTTTGACGACCTGATCAGTAATTCTTTTTTTGGGTACACTGTAAATATGGGGGTAGATGTTAAGTTTTTAGAGAACTTCAATTTTAGAATTAATGCAGATTACCTATACTCATATCGATTTTTGTTTATGCTGGGGGCAAAAACGTCAGCCAGTGTATTTTCCTTACAATTTGGATTAGGCTACACATTTTAAATTTTTGGTATCCAATCAATCAACAATCCATCTGAACTGATTCCATGATAGTGGGGAAATAATCGCCTACGCCCGAAGGTTAGTACAGAAAGTTATCGTAGGGATAACGAGTTATGTGAATGGCTTTAACCTTTTCATAGAGCAATTCCTTCAGCCTGTCGATATTGATTTTTTGGGTTGCTGAAATGAAAATACAAGGTTCATTAGCTTTAGCAATCCAGCTTTTTTGGATATCCTCCAGGGGGCGGTTTAGGGGGGTACTTGGTAGAAGGTCGACTTCTTCCTGCGATGTATGTTGGTAAGCATCGATTTTATTGAAAACCATAATTGTTGTTTTATCAGCTGCCCCAATTTCCTGCAGGGTCTGATTTACCGTATTGATCTGATCCTCAAACGAGGGATGGGAAATATCTACTACGTGAAGTAATATATCGGCCTCACGTACTTCATCGAGCGTTGATTTAAACGATTCCACCAAATGATGGGGCAGTTTGCGAATAAATCCCACGGTATCCGATAGCAGAAAAGGAAGATTCCCAATGGTTACCTTGCGAACGGTAGTATCGAGTGTGGCAAAGAGTTTGTTTTCGGCAAATACATTGCTTTTGCTTAATAGATTCATCAGAGTTGATTTACCTACGTTGGTGTAACCTACCAGACTCACACGTACCAATCCTTCGCGATGTTTTCGCTGGGTAGCCATCTGGCGGTCAATTTTACGCAGCTCTTCCTTGAGCCTGGTTATACGGTCGCGCACAACCCGACGGTCGGTTTCAATTTCCCTTTCACCCGGCCCGCGAAGCCCTATCCCACCACGCTGGCGCTCAAGGTGTGTCCACATCCCTACCAGCCGGGGAAGCAGATACTCGTACTGGGCAAGCTCTACCTGTGCCTTTGCATAAGCCGTCTGCGCCCGACGAGCAAATATATCGAGAATAAGATTGGTACGGTCCAATATTTTACACCCAACCTCTTTTTCGATATTCCTCAGCTGACTGGCCGAGAGTTCGTCATCAAAAATGACCAAGTTGATCTGATGCTCTTTTACATAAGCCGATATTTCACGAATTTTACCTTGACCAATGAAGGTGCGAGGATTGGGGGTGTCGATGCGTTGGGTAAACTGTTTCTTAACCACTGCACCGGCGGTTTCGGCTAGAAAAGCCAGTTCATCCAGATGTTCCTGAACAACCTGATCATTCTGGTCGGGCATGATGACGCCTACCAATACTGCTGTCTCTGGTTCATGCTGATAGGTGGGCATGTTGTTTTACGATTTTAAACAACAAAAGGCCGCCCGGAATCCGAACAGCCTTCGTATTGCTTTGGATATATAATTTATGCTTTGTGCTTATGTTCGTCCGATACGGTAAGTTTGTAACGTCCTTTGGCTCTCCGTCTCGACAATACCTTCCGCCCATTGGCTGTCGACATCCTTTCACGAAATCCGTGCTTATTTCTTCTTTTTCTGTTCGAAGGTTGATAAGTGCGCTTCATCGGTCTGTGTTTTTTATTTTTGCTTCTTTACTGTTATTTCCTATGGCTTTAATTTGCGACCGCAAAGTTAAATTTATTTTTATAATTCCCAAAAAATTTTGGACATCATTATTGGGCTCTTCCTGAAACAGCACAATCCGGCAAAATACCGGATTGTGCAACCTACTAACCAACCTAACCAAAAACTACTAACCATTGCATGCTACTTTCTCCTGTCAGGGAGTTCCAGTAATTTGTAATATATAGGTTTGGGATGCATATTACGGTCAAAAAGCAAGGGATAGTTGCGCCGATGGGCAACCGGATAAAAATTGAGCCAACTGTATTTGTCGCTGATGCCCCAGAAGGTTACGCTTTTTATTACGTCACTGTGTTTTAAAAATTGATTGAATGCCATCAGATACTGGGTATTGAAACGTTCCTCCAATTCAGCGGTCAAAGTATCGTTTTCCCCTGGGAACATTTTTCGGGGCATTTTTTCCCAAGGGTATAGGGAAATATCGAGTTCGGTAATGTGAATAATCAGCCCCAGCGAGGCAAAACGCTCAATGGCATCCTCCAGATTTTTTTCTGTGGGCTCATAAATTGACCAATGTCCCTGTAGCCCTATCCCATGGATGGGCACATTTTTATCTTTTAGCTTTTTCAGCAGGGTATATATTCTTTCCCTTTTTTCCGGACGTTCACAATTGTAATCATTATAGAAAAGCAAAGCATCGGGATCGGCAAAATGTGCATATTCGAAAGCTTTTTCGATATATTCCTCACCGGCAATCTGATACCAGAGCGTTGGCCGGTAAATACGGGTACTGTCATCATCCACTGCCTCATTGACCACATCCCAGCAGTAAACCAGCCCTTTATAATGCGAAACAACCGTCAAAATATGTTCTTTCATCCTTTTGAGCAGTAGCTCTTTCGACGCAGTTTTTCCTTCATCATAAAAAAACCAGTCGGGTACCTGTTGGTGCCATATCAAGCAATGTCCCCTTATCTTTTTTTTGTTGCGTATGGCATAATTCACCATCGAATCGGCACGTTCGAACCGGTAAATATTTTCTTCGGGGTGAATTTCGATGGGTTTCATCTCATTTTCGCAGGTGATACTGTTGAAATGTTTTCTGAGTAATGGCTCTGTCTCATTATTGATGCTGTGAAGCGAAATAGCAGTTCCTATATCAAAATAGGGTGCATAGGCTTCTGCCAGAGTGATGTCATTGTTTTCTTTGGAGTGCTTTACGCATGCATTCAACACAACCATTCCACAGCACAAAATCAACATCCTTGCACTTCTTTCTATACCCTTTGCAATACCGGACTTCATTCGTAAATAATTTTAATTACTGACCACTTAAACTTAGCCGGAGAAAAATCACAGGTTTGTTTGTTGGCTTGTTCCTATGCACATCCCCCTTCTTCACAGGCTTGTATAATTGTAGTATCAAAGTAAATAATGAATTAATTATCCTGCCTACCTCTTATAATGCTAAGAAGTAGAAATTTCTGTCAAAAAAAGAATGCTGGTATCAGGCAGTATCTTAGCGTATAAAATACGCTTTTGATGTATTTAAACGGTTGAAATTTCTCAATTTTTACGAAATTAATGACAGAATTTTCACCCTTCCTGAAAAAAATACCCCATAGTTTTGAATTGCATTTTTTACTAAATTTATAGTACAACTACTAGCACTATTAATCAATCATTAAAAACCATTAAAGGTATGAAACAAAAAACTTACAAGGAGAAATGGCTCAGCAGGGCTGTGAAACGTATGTTATCTGTGTTTTGCGGCCTACTGATGGTTACTGCCACGTTTGGGCAGGAACGGACAGTTACGGGTATAGTCACCGACAAGAATGGTGAAAGTCTGCCTGGGGTAAATGTGGTAGTGAAGGGTACCACAGCGGGAGTAGTAACTGACCTGAATGGTAAATACTCCATTAAGGTACCGGGTCCCGATGCAACACTTGTTTTTTCGTATGTGGGGTATACCTCGAAGGAAGTAAAGGTTGCCGACCAAACCAACATCAGTGTTACCATGGAAGAAGAAGTTCGTGAGCTCGACCAGGTAGTGGTTATCGGTTATGGGGTGCAAAAAAAGAGCGACCTTACCGGTGCGGTAGCCTCTGTATCAGGTAAGGACTTTCAGGGAATTGCTAGTTCCAACCTTACTCAAGTACTGCAGGGTCGTGCAGCAGGTGTCAATGTGATTTCAAACACCGGCATGCCTGGGGGTACAGTAACCATTCAAATCCGTGGTATGAGTTCGGTTAACGGAGGTGAACCACTCGTTGTTATTGATGGAATTCCCGGTGGTGACATTAATTCCCTTAACCCAGCCGATATAGAATCGGTCGAAATATTGAAGGATGCCGCATCGCAGGCTATCTATGGTTCCAATGGCGGTAACGGGGTAATTATTGTTACTACCAAAAAAGGAAAGGAAGGAAAATATCAAACAAACTTTAATGCTTATTATGGATGGCAAAATGCTGCCAGCAAAATCCCCATGATGAATCTCACCGACTACAACCGTGTTATGGGTGAGCTGAAAATATGGAACTACTTCCGTCGAAATCTCGATACGCTGAAATATTACGATTACAACGATCTGATATTTGAGGATAATGTGCCCATGCAGCAATACGACTTTTCAACCGGCGGAGGTACCGATAAAGCAAACTTCTACGTTAGTGGTGGATATCTGAATCAGGACGGGATTATCCGCAAATCAGCCTACGAAAAATTGAATTTCCGCATTAAGTCCGAACATAAACTTTCCGAAAAAATTAAGTTCGACCAGAATGTCAGCTTTATTAATACCAAAACCGAAGGGTTCGAGGAATGGATGTACACCAATATATATTATACTCCCGTTTATCCAGCGTTAAACTACGTGCCGTACATTCCTCCCTATAAGAATGGGAAATGGAACGGCGATACCGTTACCATCAATAACCCCTTTGTAGATATTGATAATCGCAACTACTGGACAAAAAATATGGATGTAAGTGGCAATGCAGGATTGACGATACAATTGATAAAAGGTCTTACCTATACGCCACGAATTTCGGGATGGATGGGAATAAATGATAGGCAGAATTTTAGCCCCAAGTACACGTTTAGTGCTACCAAAATGAACACAATTGCAAAGCTGGAAAAAGGTATGCAGCGAAATTTTGGATGGGTAGCCCAAAACATAGTGACCTATAACTTTAACATTGCCCAGCACAACTTTTCGTTGATGGGTGGACAGGAAGCCCGTAGAGGATGGGGATACGATATTAATGGTATGCGGCAAAATTTTAAAAGCTCATTGCCCAACCTGCTGTATTTCAACATGTCGCTCGACGATACCACCAACTCGCAAACCGTAAAAGGGGGAGGATATGAAAGTAGATCACTATCTTATTTTGGGCGTATCAGTTATAACTGGCGCGATATTGTTTTGTTGCAGGCTAACTGGCGTAGGGATGGACAGTCTAATTTTGGTCCGTACTATAGGTTTGGTAACTTCTACTCTGGATCAGGCGGGTTGAAGTTTAGTGAATTTCAGTTTGTGAAGGATCTCAATCTGATCAGTTTTGGTAAGTTCCGTGTTTCATACGGTGAAACAGGCCAATTTCCCAGAAGTAACTGGCCCTATTTAAGTAAAATACTTACCCCCCGTAACGTTTATAATTATCCATTCAATAACAGTGCTTCGTCAACCGGAGCAGGACCTGTTCAGATTGCTAACCCCGATATACACTGGGAAACGGTTAAGAGCTTTGGTATAGGTCTTGATTTGGGTTTCTTCCGCGATCGCCTTATGTTTAATATCGACTATTTCAACAAGGAAAATGTAGATATGATTAACTACCAGGATGTTACTTATATGGCCGGTACTTACCAGACCAGTTCTGTTAACGAAGGGGGGGATGCCCGTCCTGAAGTGAATTTTGGTAGCGTAAGAAACCAAGGGGTAGAATTTGCTGCTAGCTATAAGGAAACTCTCGGGGACCTGAAATTACAACTGGATGCAAATGTAACTTATCTTACCAACAAAATTACCAAACTTGCTACCGACTCGGTTGTAGTAGGTAGTGTTCATAATGAAATTACAGGGATAACCATTCAAAAGGTAGGACATCCTATCGGTAGTTTCTGGGGATATCAGGTCAAAAATATTATTAAGAAAGATGACCCCACAGCTTATTATGCTAAGTCAAAGAAAAATGTCTATTTCGATGTAAACAGTAAGGGTGATACCATCTGGTTAACTACAGCTAAGCCTGGTGATGTACGCTGGAAGGATAATAATAACGATGGAAAAATCGACGATAAGGACCGTACCTTTATCGGAAATCCTCATGCACCGATTACATTCAGTTTCTCGGTAAACATGAGTTACAAGCAGTTTGACCTTTCTGCTATCTTTACAGGTACTTATGGCAATGACATCCTTTTTGGTGCAGGACGCTTCCTGTACGACTGGAATACCATCCCCTCTAACCGTATGGCTTCTTTTGCCAATCGTTACCGTGATCCGCTGGTGGATAAACAGGGAAATCTGATTCTCGATAATCATGGTAATCCCATTGATGCAGGGAACGAAAGTTATGAAATGCCGCGCATGGGCGCTCAAAACTATGCCCGTGTATCGGATCTGTACATCAAGGATGGTTCGTATCTGCGTCTGAAAAATATTCAACTGGGATACACGCTGCCCGCCTCGGTATCAAAGGCTATCAGCATTGAGAAGTTTAGGGTATACGTATCCATGACCAATGTATTTACCCTGACAAAATACGATGGATTTGATCCTGAAGTCGCCCGCTACGACTTTGATAATCCTGCCATATTAGGAGTTGATATTGGTGGATATCCCAAGGCACGAGTATTTTCCGTAGGGCTTAACATGACATTCTAAAGTATTTTAACCATAAAAAATTATAGACTTATGAAAACATATATCAATAAAATTTTAATAGTCACCCTGCTGATTGGGTTTACCTTCAGCTGTAAGGACGAATGGGTTGAGGTTGACCCTATCGCCATGCAAAATGAATCAGCCTTTTACCTTACCCAGAGTGATGCTGAGCAGGCTGTTACAGCCGTTTATGCCCAGCTTGCCTATATGACTACCTGGGACCGACAGATTCAAATGCTGTTGGGAAGTGTTGCATCCGATGATGCCGATGCCGGTGGGGAAGATCAAACCGATGTGGTAGCTTATCAGGATATAGACCGACTGACCCACTTACCTACCAGTGAGGAATTTAAAAATCCGTTTGGGGTTCTTTATAAAGCTATTATGCTGGCCAATAAGGCATTGGAAAAGATCCCCAATATTCCGAATATTGATCCTGAGGCCAATCCGGCTGTTATCAACCAGCGTATTGCTGAATTGAAATTTCTGCGTGCCCTGAATTACTTTTATCTTACGGTAATTTTTGGAGAAGTGCCCTTGGTCGATCATATACTGGGTGCCAGTGAATATCAGCAGGCACGTACTCCTTTGCGTCAGCTGTATGATTTTATGGAAAAAGATCTAAAGGATGCTATTGCTGTTTTGCCACTTACCCGTGATGGCAATAACATCGGTCGGGCTACCAAAGGTGCCGCTCAGGCTTTATTGGCAAAAATTTATCTGTACGAGTCATCCTATGCTAAAAACTATCCGGGTGATCCACGTTTTGCCAACCTGCGTGAACGCTGGGGTGAAGCTCTAAGTATGGCTGAAGAAGTTATCAATTCGGGCGTATACAAGCTGGTGGGTAGCGAAGGCGAACGTTACAACACCTTCATGGGTTCGGTTGATGGTTTCCGCTTTATATTCACCACCGAGGGGGATAACTCCGCAGAGTCCGTTTTTGAGGTACAGAATATCAACGATGGAATGAACTGGCTACAATCAAGGGGTTCGTCTATCATCAACTGGTCAGCTGCTCGTTATTACTATGACAAAAATGGGGCAAAAACAAAGACCAGCTACTGGGGCTTTAATATACCCCGTGAAGAACTGGCTAAGGAATTTGAAACGGGCGATCCTCGCTTCTTTACCACCATTCATATTTCCCGTAATGATGTCCGTCTGACCAATGGTACTATCAACCAGCCGGTAGCCAAAGTCAACGATTCTATCAATATGGCTGATGGTTGGTATCCCATTTGCTATGAAAATACCTCAACTGGTATGTATCAGGCTAAATTTGAGGTTTCATGGGCACAATTCAAGGGAACGGGTACTGGTGCATGGGATGAAGCTCCCATCAATACCAAAATCATCCGCTATGCCGATGTAGTGCTCATCGCTGCCGAAGCTGCAGTTATGAGCGGCAACAATGCCAAGGCCTTGCAGTATATTAACATGATTCGCAAACGTGCCCGTATGTGTGGCGATCCAGGCAACAATGTGCCTGCTGATTTAACAGGTACGGTTACCCTCGATCAGGTTAAACACGAACGGCGAGTTGAACTGGCTCTCGAAGGACAGCGTTTCTTTGACCTTGTTCGCTGGGGCGATGCTAAAGCTAAACTCACTGGAATGGTTCGTACAGGCGACGGATACGTGATCGAATTTGTTCCGGGTAAACACGAATTTTTCCCGATCCCTCAGAGCGAAATCGATAAGAGCGGCGGTAAACTCAAACAATATGAAGGCTGGTAATAGTTAGTTAGTAAGTAAGTTAGTAGTTTTTGGCCATGCACCCTGTTTCAGAGTGCATGGTTTTTTTTTTACCCCATTCGTAAACCTTTGCCTTTCTATCAATAACTGAGACCATTTTTTTACTCGATCACAGAAAAAATCCTTATCTTGCCGATGGGGGTTGGTATTACTTTTGTTAAACCAGCTTTCTGTAAAAACCCAAAAAGTAATTGTTTGTTATTTACTGAAAAACGACTATCTATGATCATGCGATTTAAGCGCTTCCTGCGTATTTTGTTTATTTTTCTATTAATGATATTGGTATTTCTGGCGTACCAGGGTTGGCGATATATTCTGGCGCCCAACGTAAACATAAAAGGCGCTAAAGCTTATTTGTACATTCCCACGGGTGCTAACTTCAACGATGTGTGCAATATTCTCGACTCGGCAGGCTATCTTCGTAGTATGAAGACTTTTAAGTGGCTTGCCCGGCAAAAGGATTATCCTCGTCACGTGAAAGCCGGACGGTATAAGCTTACTCAGGGCATGAACAACCGGGAACTTATTAATCTGTTGCGTTCGGGACGTCAGGAACCCGTTTCCCTTATCTTGCGCAAATTCCGTACGCTGCCGCAGATAGCTGCCTATCTGGGTAAAAACCTTGAACCTGATTCGGCACAATTCATGCACGTGCTGACCGACCCGGGCTTGCTGTCACAATTTCATCTATCTCCTCAAACTGCCATGTCGGTATTTATTCCAAACACTTATTATGTATTCTGGAATGTTGCTGCAGATGAACTGCTAAAGCGCATGTACAGGGAATTTGATACGTTCTGGGATAGTACGCGTATGGCTAAAGCCCGGTCGTTACATTTAACCCCTATCGAGGTTATTACCCTTGCATCGATTGTTGAGGAGGAATCGAACGCCGAAGAGGAATACCCCGTAATAGCCGGTGTTTATATTAACCGACTGAGAAAAGGGATGCCTCTTCAGGCCGATCCTACGGTGCGATATGCAATTCAGGATTTTCAGATAAAAAGGATATTGCTTAAACATCTCAGCTATCCCTCCCCGTACAATACCTATCTTCATCGGGGTTTGCCACCGGGTCCTATATGTACCCCTTCAGCAGCAGCCATAGATGGTGTGCTCAATTATACACAGCACAATTTTCTGTACTTTTGTGCAAAACCCGATTTCTCGGGACGACATGTGTTTGCACAAACCCTGAGCCAACATAATATAAATGCCCGTGCCTATCAGCAGGCATTGAGAAACTGGCTGAAAAAACAAAAAAACAATTAGCCCATCTCGCTTACCCGAAGCAGGCGATCATAGTCGAGGATTTTAATTTTTCTACCTTCGATCGCCACCAGTCCTTCTGCAGCAAAGCTCGATAATGTGCGGATTGCATTGGATGTGGTCATGTTCGAAAGATTAGCCAACTCTTCGCGGGTCATGGATACAAGCAGGGTGGCTCCATCTTCTTCGACCCCATAGGTGTCTCGGATAAATATCAGCGACTCAGCCAGCCGACCACGGATATGTTTCTGAGTCAATGTGATGGTACGATTGTAGGTAAGTCCCAGTTCAGTGGCAAATGCCTTAAACAAGGCCAGCGTCAGGGCATGATTCGACTGGATGATTTTGACAAATATATCGCGTGAAATTATGCAGATAATGGTTGGCTCCAGTGCGATGGCACTTGTGGTATGGGGTTCTTCGGCAAGGAATGAACGGTAACCTACGAAACCTACAGGACGCGCTAAGCGAACAATTTGCTCTCTGCCGCCTATGCCCTCCTTGAAAATCTTTACCTTCCCTTTTAACATCAGCAGTAAGCCCACACAATGATCTCCTTCCGAAAAAATCACTTCTCCCCGTTCGTATGTTATGCAACTGATGGTTGAGCGTAGCAATTGCTTTTCCTCATCCTTGAGCAATGCCAGTATCGACCCATTCTGTTCAAATGATTCCCTGCACTCTTCTATCGAAATGGCTTGCATAAATCTCCCCCTTTTAAGTTATTTAATAGTTGCAATCGTTAGGTATTCTAATAACGTGCTACTATAGGCATTCGTCTGCCCTGGCCAAAAGCTTTTGAGGTAACCTTAAGAATGGGCGGGGTCTGAAAACGTTTGTATTCATTGGCATTTACCATATGCATTATTTTATACACAACGTCAGCACTAAAGCCATCGGCTACTATCTCATTGGCCGATTTTTGCTGTTCAATGTAACGGAATAAAACTTCATCCAGGATGTCATAGGGTGGGAGCGAATCGCTATCCTTCTGGCCGGGTCTGAGTTCAGCTGAAGGTGCTTTTAAGATAATATTCTGCGGGATTATTTCGGTATCCCGATTAATATATTGTGCCAGACGGTAAACATTGGTTTTATATACATCGCCCAGCACCGATAATCCGCCATTCATGTCGCCATATAGCGTTCCGTAACCCACTGCAATTTCACTTTTGTTAGAGGTGTTTAACAGAATGTGTCCAAATTTGTTCGACATAGCCATCAGTAAAATACCCCTGACACGGGCCTGAATGTTCTCCTCGGTTACATCGGCCGGGAGTCCATTAAAAAAGGGTTGCATCGTATTCAGAATGCTATCTACAATGGGTTGAATGGGTACAATGTGGTGTTCAATACCCAGTCGTTGGGATAGTTCAACTGCATCTTTCACAGAATGTTCTGAGGAAAATTTTGAGGGCATTAGCAATACTTTTACCCGTTCGTGCCCCAGTGCCTCAACTGCCAGGACGGTGGCTACCGCCGAATCAATGCCTCCGGAAAGTCCCAGTATAGCCGATTTTAACCCCGTTTTGGCAAAATAATCTTGTATTCCCAGCACCAGCGCATCGTGCATCTGGGCTATGGCATCGTTATGGGGAGCAGAATAGACCAGCGCATCCTTTACTATATCATCCAGAAAGTATACCTTAAAGTCTTCCCTGAAAAAATGCAGCGTGTCTATAATTCTGCCTTTGGGGGATATTACCATTGAACCACCGTCAAAAATAAGGTCGGTATGGGCTCCTACCTGATTGACATAAAACAAGGGTAATTGTGTTTTTTGCGCATATTCCGTAAAAATGGCTTTTTTAACCTCTATTTTGTTAAATTCAAAAGGTGATGCGGAAATATTGACGATGAAATCAGGTTGATGTTTCAGCAATTCTTTCATGGGGGATACGGTATACAATCTCGATCGTCCGAGCGCATACTCAACGGGTGGATTGTCCCAAAGATCCTCGCAAATGGTGAGGGCGATTTTTTTCCCTTTGTAGGATATTACCTGAAATTCTCGATTGGGTTCAAAGTAGCGATACTCATCAAAAATATCGTAAGTGGGCAGCAATGTTTTATGATACACGTTCCTGATGGTTCCTTCGCAAAGAAAATATGCCGAATTGAAAAGTACTTTTCCCGATTCGTTGGGGTTAAATGAAGGGCCACCTACAATGGCTGCAATATCATCACACTCTTTTGCAATCAGATGAATACACTCTATTGCTTTTTCGACAAAACTCCTGTGCTCGAGCAAATCAAGGGGTGGGTACCCTGTCACTGCCAGTTCGGAGAAGATGATGAGATCGGCATTTACTTTCTTAGCCTTGCGGATTGCTTCAAGGATTCGCTGAACATTGTATTCAAAATTCCCAATGATAAAGTTGATTTGTGCAAGCGCTATCTGCATTTTTAATCCCCCCTTAAAACTGCATACCGATGTGAAAAGTAAAACTCATGGTTACAATTTTATCTTTTCTTTCCTTGGTTACATCCAGCAGTCCGTTCGAAAAGTTTACTCCAAAGATGATTGCCGTATTCCCTCCCAGTGAATACTGTATGCCTCCGCCAAAGTAATAAGCCAGGTTAAAAAAACGAATATCTTTCGAAATATTATCCCTGTCGAGCGTAGCTTGTGTATCTTCGGTAGAGGCTACGGCATTGATATTCAAATACGAAGCAAAGCCCAGATTGGCATAAATGGTGGTATAACCTATCTCTCTACTGGTAAATTTTAAGCCTAATGGTACCGAAATGTATTGTAATCTGTGCTTTACAAGTGTGTTGGCCGGTACCTGTATCGATGTATCTGACGTGTTGTAGGTTGCTATATAATTGTATTTCAATTTTCCTCCCAGGGTGGTAATTGATGCCCCTGTAGTGATAGCATAATGTTCGGCAAAATACTTGTCCATTTCAAAACCAATATTATAACCCATAACTGCCGACTCATTTTTAGCCGAACGAACATCACTCTTAAACCAGTTTATACAGGGCGAAGCAAATACCGAAAAACGAATTTTGTTTTCCTCGCTGTGAACTGTTCCTTGGCTGGCTATCATATATAATCCCAGAAGAATAGTAAGTTTTCGCATAACCGATGTTTTTTACAAAAGTAAAAAATGAGGTCAAAAAATACATAATAAATTGCGCAATTTTAGTTTGACCAATAACGAATAATACCTAAGCCGTACAAATAAATACAATTTCCCGACATCTAATAAGCATGTTTTCGTCGTAATTTTCATTGGTTTGTTATAAGGCAACGCATCATGGGGTGTTCATCCGTAAATAAATTTAATTTATGGTCTAAAAACTGCTGAGGACGCGGAGGAATAGCGCAAAGACCTCAAAGAAAAATTCTTTTGCGTCCTCTGCGTATATCTTTGCGTTCTTTGCGGTGAGTACCATATCTTCATCTGAAAATAATTTTATAAGCTACTGACTGTCTTTTGATTATACTTGCATTTTTTTATTAACTACTCGGCCGGATGGAACTCGCATGTTGCTTACAATTGTCATTCTGTTTGTTGTGTTTACTGCATCAACAGGGTCGTTTTATCATTATATCATAAAAAAAAGGCTGCATATTATTGCAGCCTTCATAATTTACTTAAGTATGTAATGATAGCTTACAGCTGTTGTATGGGTTGCATTGATGCCATCTGTACATACCGTTTATACCTCCATTTGGCATTTTCTTCGGCAGCTTTGAAGAGCATTTCGGCCTCAGCAGGGTATGCCTTTTTAACAGAGGCAAAACGTACTTCGCTCATCAGGAATTTCTGGAATTCTTCCCACTTGGGTTCTTTCGAATCGAGTTGGAAGGGGTTTTGACCCTGAGCTTCCAGACGGGGGTCGTATCGGTAAAGTTGCCAGTAACCACATTCAACAGCCCATTTTTCTTGAGCTTGTGATTTACCCATACCATTGCGTAACCCATGGTTAATACAGGGTGCATAAGCAATGATAAGCGAAGGGCCGGGATACGAGGCAGCTTCCCTTATGGCTTTCAGATACTGTGCCTGATTGGCTCCCATAGCAACCTGAGCTACATATACATAACCATAGCTGATAGCCATCATGCCCAGATCTTTTTTGTGAACCCGTTTTCCGCTGGCAGCAAATTTGGCAATAGCACCCGTTGGGGTTGATTTCGATGCCTGACCACCCGTATTCGAATATACTTCGGTGTCGAGAACCAGCAGGTTAACATCTTCGCCCGAGGCAATCACATGGTCGAGACCGCCGAAACCAATGTCATAGGCCCAGCCGTCACCACCGATGATCCAGATCGATTTCTTTACCAGATATTGGTCAAGTGCAATAATTTCCTGAGCCACCGGATGATTTTCAGTTTTCAGGGCTTCTCTGACTTTTTGCGAAGCTATCTGAGAACCTTCATAGGTATCCATGTTGGCCAGCCATTCATTAAAGGCTTCACGGGTTTTAGCCGATACCTGTTCCAGATTTTCGCGCATCATATTGGCAATGCGTTCGCGGATTTGACGAACCCCTTCGGCCATCCCCAGTCCGTATTCCGCATTATCCTCGAAGAGCGAGTTAGCCCATGCAACTCCTTTACCTTCGGCATTTGTGGTATAGGGTGTAGAGGGGGCCGAACCACCGTATATCGAAGAACAACCTGTTGCATTGGCAACCATCATCTTATCGCCATACAGCTGGGTAATCAGTTTAATATAGGGGGTTTCACCGCAACCAGCGCAGGCACCTGAAAATTCAAACAAGGGCTGAGCAAACTGTGTATTCTTTACGGCTGCGTCTTTGGGAACCAGATTGTCCTTATAGGTTACCGATTTTGACATGTAATTCCACCGCTCTACTTCTGCCATCTGCGATTCGAGTGGCTTCATTACCAATGCTTTGGTTTTGGCAGGACAAACATCGGCACAGTTGCCGCAACCGGTACAATCGAGTACACTTACCTGAATACGGAATTTTAATCCTTCCAGTGCTTTACCATTGGCCGAAAGTAAGCTGGTACCAGCAGGAACTCCGGCAGCTTCCTTCTCGTTCAGCAGGAAGGGACGAATTGCTGCGTGCGGACAAACATATGAACACTGGTTACATTGAATACAGTTATCTGCAATCCATTCCGGCACATTCACTGCAATTCCACGTTTCTCATAGGCTGCCGTTCCCGGATCAAAAGTTCCATCCTCACGTCCTAAAAATGCACTTACCGGAAGTTCGTCCCCTTTCATTGAGTTTATGGGAATAACAATTTTTTTGATAAATTCGGGAACATCTTCCGAGGTACGGCCTATGGTATTTTCAGCTTTAATATTTTTCCATTCGGCAGGTATATCTACCTTGATTACTGCTTCTCCTCCCTTATCAACTGCCGCATAGTTCATGTTCACTATGTCGTCGCCCTTGCGGCCAAAATCTTTGAGGATGGCCTTCTTCATCTGCTCTACCGCTTTTTCGTAAGGAATTACATTCGAAATTTTGAAGAAGGCACTTTGCATGATGGTGTTGGTACGATTCCCCAGCCCAATTTCTTCGGCTATTTGGGTAGCATTAATAATGTAGAAATTGATTTCGTTTTCGGCTAGGTATTTTTTCATATGGTCGGGTAGGCGCTTCTTGGTTTCCTCAACATCCCATATCGAGTTGAGCAAGAAAGTTCCTCCCTTTTTCAGACCTGCCAACATATCATACTTGTCGAGGTAAGCAGGTACATGGCATGCTACAAAATCGGGACTAATAACCAGATAGGGAGCACGAATGGGGCTATCCCCAAAACGCAGGTGCGAAGTGGTAATACCTCCAGACTTTTTGGAATCGTAGGCAAAATAAGCCTGACAATATTTATTGGTCGTTTCTCCGATGATTTTTATCGAATTTTTATTAGCTCCAACAGTACCATCGGAACCGATACCATAAAATTTAGCTTCGAAGGTACCTGGTTTTACCACGTTTACTTCGGGTTCGGTAGGTAACGATTTAAAGGTTACGTCGTCGACAATACCTATGGTAAATTGATTTTTGGGTTCGTTCATTTTCAGGTTTTTGAATACAGCCAGTATTTGTCCCGGCGTAGTATCTTTTGAACCCAAACCATATCTGCCTCCGACAATTACAGGAGCATTGGGTTTACCATAAAATACGTCCTTCACATCGAGATAAAGGGGATCACCATTGGCTCCGGGTTCTTTTGTGCGGTCGAGGACGGCAATCCGTTTAACCGTTGCTGGGCAAGCCTGCATAAAATGTTTGGCCGAGAAGGGACGATACAGGTGTACGGCAATCAGTCCAACTTTTTCGCCTTTCGCTATTAAATAATCGACAACCTCTTTTATGGTTTCGGTAACCGATCCCATGGCAACAATTACATTTTCGGCATCGGCTGCACCATAATAATCAAACAGATGATACTCGCGGCCGGTTATTTTGGTAATTTCCTGCAGGTAAGATTCGACGATTTCGGGAACCGCATTGTAGAAACGGTTGGATGCCTCACGTGCCTGGAAATAAATATCAGGGTTTTGTGCAGTACCGCGGGTTACCGGGTGTTCGGGATTAAGGGCACGCTTGCGGAACTCTTCGAGTGCCTTATAATCAATCAACTTAGCCAGTTTTTCTTGGTCGGCCGCTTCAACCTTCTGGATTTCATGCGAGGTACGGAATCCATCAAAAAAATGAAGAAAGGGCACTCTCGACTTGATAGCAGCCAGATGAGCAACAGGAGCTATATCCATAACTTCCTGAACACTTCCGGTAGCCAGCATGGCAAAACCGGTTTGTCGGGTACTCATCACATCGCTATGATCACCAAAGATGGAAAGAGCATGTGCCGCTAATGCGCGTGCCGAAACATGAAAAACACCAGGTAATAATTCACCCGATATTTTATACATATTGGGAATCATCAACAAAAGACCCTGAGATGCCGTAAATGTAGTAGTAAGTGCACCTGCCTGCAATGAACCATGCACTGCACCTGCAGCTCCTGCCTCACTTTGCATCTCTACTACTTTTACCGGCTGATTAAAAATATTTTTACGCCCTTGTGCGGCCCATTCATCTACATGTTCGGCCATGGTCGACGAAGGCGTAATAGGATAAATTGCAGCAACTTCACTAAACATGTATGCTACATGCGCCGCTGCATAATTCCCATCACATGTAACAAACTTTTTATCTGCCATTGTTTATTATTTTTAAATGTTTGAAAATTAATGTGTTAAGATTTATGAGTAACAACCGACAAAGGTAGGCAAAAAAATACTTAACCCCTAAGGAAGACCTTAATATATAATCATTTTAAATAACATCCGACTATGGTAACTTAATTGGTAAATCGAAATAGATGTTTATAAAAAATACAAAACATTTGTTATCAGAATAAATGTTTTTATTAATTTTGTTTACAACAAAAATTAGATAAATGGAGAAGCTGGAAATACAAGGGACTAACGACACACCTTATATATGTTGCGATGCTGAGAAAAAAGAGATTTTGCTGACAGGACGAAGTCTACCTGAAAATCCTTTCAAAGTTTACGAAAAGGTATTAAGTTGGGCTGAAAACTATGATAAGGATACTATCTTATTGAACTTTAAATTGGAATATTTCAATACGGCCTCCTCAAAACAAATTTTTAATCTTATTAAAACGCTGGTGGAAAATAAGCAGGTGAAGGAGGTGAAAGTAAAATGGTATTATGAAGAAGGCGATTACGACAGTAAAGAGACGGGCGAACATTTTGCCAATTTATTTAAAATCCCTTTTGATTTCATAGAATACACCGAAACACAGTATTGATTATCAATATTTTAGAAATATTTTTAGGATAATAAAAAAAAATTGTTAGATAAATGCTATTTTTTTTAAGAAAACAATTTGTATGTTTGTACCAAATTAATCGATAATGTCAATTCATAAATATCTGTAAACTATGAAAAAAGTCAATCTCAGCAAGGTACTTATTTTAATTCCGCTAACAATTGCACTGGGCAGTTGTAGTGGTTTAAAGAAAATGAAAGATTTAGCAGCAAATGCTAAATATGAGGTAACGCCGAAAGTTCTTGAAATGAATAACGGCGAGGTGAACCTTACCATCAGTGGTACATTTCCTCCGAAGTACTTCAATAAGAAAGCTGTTGTAACAGTAACTCCTATCGTTAAGTACGAAGGCGGGCAAATAGAACTACAGTCGAAAAAACTGCAAGGCGAAAAGGTTCAGGCCAACGATCAGGTGATACCTTACGAAGCAGGCGGAAGTTTCTCCTATAGCGACAAGTTTGCCTACAAGGATGAAATGATGCGTTCGACAGTAGAAGTCAAGGTTACTGCTATGGTAAAGGATAAATCAGAAGATCTGGGTTCTTACAAGGTAGCTGATGGTATCATTGTAACCCCCAAGCTGGTGCGTATCGAACCAAAGACTGTATTCCTTCCCGATCGTTATCAGCGTTCGGTTCCGGTTTCACAGTCGGCTGCTATCTTGTACGATATAAATAAATCCAATCTGCGTCCCAGCGAACTGAAGAAACCTGAAGTAAAAGCTTTAACCAGCTACATTGATAGTCTCTCCAAAAATCCTCGATTCCAGCTCAAAGGAATTGAAATTGCTTCGGCGGCTTCGCCCGATGGCCCTATAAAGCTTAATACTTCGCTCGCCAACGATCGTGAAACAACAGCTATTAAGTTCCTCAAAGAACAAGGTAAAAAATCGAAGATTGATGCCCTGAAAAACGATTCCTTACTTTCTGTTCTGAAGACTCCCGAAGACTGGGATGGCTTTAAGGAACTGATGGAAAAATCGGACATTAAAGACAAAGATCTGGTACTTCGTGTACTCTCGATGTATTCCGATCCCGAAGTTCGTGAAAAAGAAATCCGCAACATAGCTGAAGCTTTTGATGAAATTAAGGTGAAAATTCTTCCTCAGCTTCGCCGGTCGAAATTTGTTGTAAAAGCTGAAGCCGTAGGTTACAGCGATGACGAATTCCTGGCATTAGCCCAAACCAATCCTGATACCTTTAAACTTGAAGAAATTCTTTATGCTGCCAATCTGATAAAGGATTTCAACCAGAAGGCTGAGCTTTACAAGAAGGCTGCTGCTAAATTCCCCAACGATGTTCGTCCTAAAAACAACTTGGGATATGTGCTGATACAACTGGGTCGTTATGATGAAGCAGAAGCAGCTCTGCAGGAAGCTCAGGCTATCGAAAATAATGATGCTGTAAAAACCAACCTTGGGGCTGTAGCACTGGCCAAGGGTGACCTTGCTAAAGCTGAAGAATTGCTTACCTCAGCTGTTGCTGCCGGTGAAGCTCCGAACTACAACCTGGGTATCCTCAATATTATTAAAGGAAAATATGATATTGCAATATCCTATTTTGGAAATGCTTGCGATTACAATGCTGCACTGGCCAAGCTGCTCAATAAAAATTATGAAGCTGCTATCAATACCATCGGCTGCAGCAAGGATGAAAGTGCACAGGCTTACTATCTGAAGGCTGTACTGGGTGCCCGTACCGAAAATTCCGATATGGTGTTCAATAATCTCAGAACCGCTGTTGCTAAGGATATTAAGCTCAAAGCCTATGCCGCTAAGGATGTTGAATTCATCAAATACTTCGAAGACGAAACCTTCAAATCAATTATCCAATAAACACTGTTGTTGATTGATAAAACAAAGAAGCCCGGTGATCCGGGCTTCTTTGTTTTATAGGTTAGGCAATTACATTTACTTCCATTTCGAGATCAATGTCAAATTTTTCTCTGACGCTTTGCTGAATCTGGTGTCCCAGTTCCAGAATTTCCTCTCCACTGGCCGAACCGTAATTGACCAGCACAAGGGCTTGTTTCTCATACACCCCTACATCATCCTTTCGGTAGCCTTTCCATCCACATTTTTCAATAAGCCATGCAGCCGACAGCTTGTATTTTCCCTTTTCGTGTTCATACATGGGTATATCGGGGTATTCCGACTTTAGGAGAAAAGCCTTGCCCTGACCTATTACAGGATTTTTGAAAAAACTTCCAGCATTGCCAATTTTCTGTGGGTCGGGTAGTTTGCTGTTGCGTGTCAACAGTACTGCTTGTCGGATATTGGTTAGATTAACATTGCCATAAGCTTCAACAGCTTTTGAAAGTCCCTGATACGAAAGATGGTAATGATGGTCATTTCGGGTCAAGCGGAACACCACAGCTGTAATCAAACATCGCCCGGCCAAACGGGTTTTGAAGATGCTGGTGCGATACCCAAACTCACAATCAAAATTATTTAATCTGAAAGATTCATGGTTATCAAGCATATATCCCTCTACAGAAAGGATAGTATCTTTGACTTCAACCCCATAAGCGCCAATGTTTTGAATGGGGGCCGACCCTACCTGACCCGGGATACCCGATAGATTTTCAATACCTCCCCAACCTTGAGCTACAGCATAGGCTACAAAATTATCCCAGTCTTCCCCAGCTGCTACCCACACTTCAACGTGGTTGTCATCTTCCGATAATACTTTTATGCCCCGCATGCCGGGATGAATGACTATGCCTTTATAATTACCGACAAAAAGCACATTGCTTCCTCCCCCAAGGATAAAGAAACGGTTTGCCCGTAAATAATTTTCCCGCAATAATCTTTTGACATCTTCGTCATTGTTAAGGGTAATTAAATAATCAGCCCGAGCATCTACTCCAAAAGTATTGTAAGGCTTCAATGATACAAGCTCTTCAATTTGTAACATCTGCTTACTATTAAACTATCCAAAGGTAATACAAAGCCTGCATTGTCACGAAAATTAGATGCAAAAAAATGAAATTGTTTGATTGATTACTTTTTGTTTACTTTGCAGCTTCATTTTTAATTATTTCATCTATGGCAAAAGCATTAACCAGTAAAAGTGTTGACTATTCGCAATGGTATAACGATTTGGTGATAAAAGCCGATCTGGCCGAAAATTCCGATGTTCGGGGTTGTATGGTAATAAAACCATATGGCTATGCCATTTGGGAAAAGATGCAGGCTGTTCTCGACAAGATGTTTAAGGATACTGGACACAGCAATGCATACTTTCCCTTGTTTATTCCCAAATCTTTTTTTTCAAAGGAAGCTAGCCATGTAGAAGGTTTTGCCAAGGAATGTGCAGTAGTTACCCACTATCGTTTGAAGAATGATCCCAACGGCAAAGGGGTGATTGTTGATCCCGAGGCCAAGCTTGAAGAAGAACTGGTAGTACGGCCTACATCTGAGACTATTATATGGAATACTTATAAAGGATGGATACATAGTTACCGTGATTTGCCGATTCTTATCAATCAGTGGGCCAATGTGGTACGCTGGGAGATGCGTACACGGCTATTTTTGCGTACGGCTGAATTTTTGTGGCAGGAAGGGCATACAGCCCATGCAACGGCCGAAGAGGCAATGGAGGAAACCCAGCGAATGATAAATGTATATGCCGACTTTGCCGAAAATTATATGGCTATCCCGGTAATCAAGGGATATAAATCGGCTAATGAACGTTTTGCTGGTGCTGTTGAAACATTGTGTATCGAAGCCCTGATGCAGGATGGCAAGGCACTGCAGTGTGGTACCTCGCATTTTCTGGGACAGAATTTTGCCAAGGCTTTTGATGTTAAATTCCAAAATCGACAGGGAGTTCAGGAGTATGTGTGGGCAACCTCGTGGGGAGTATCTACCCGGCTTATTGGAGCCCTCATCATGGCACATTCCGACGATAACGGACTGGTATTGCCGCCGCGGCTCGCTCCCTTGCAGGTAATTATTGTGCCCATCTATAAAAACGAACAGGAACAACAGCAGGTTGCCGAAAAAGCCCGAAACATCCTGCAGATGCTTCAACAGCATAATATCCCTGCAAAATTCGACGACCGCGATACCCAAAAGCCCGGCTGGAAATTTGCCGAATACGAACTGAAAGGTGTCCCCATTCGTATCGCTATCGGTCCTAAGGATGTTGCTGCCAATACTGTAGAAATAGCCCGTCGTGATACGCTGGAAAAACAAACCTGCCCCGACGATAAAATCCTCGATACGGTTCAGTTTTTACTGACCGATATCCAAAATAATCTGTATAAGCGTGCCCTACAATTTCGTGAAGAACATACCACCGAAGTCAATTCATTCGAAGAATTCAAGGAGGTGCTTGAAACGAAAGGAGGCTTCGTCTCGGCTCATTGGGATGGGACGCCTGAAACCGAAGAAAAAATCAAGGAAGAAACTAAGGCTACAATTCGCTGTATCCCTTTTGACCAAAAGAAGGAAACGGGAAAATGTGTGTATACCGGTAAGCCCTCTCAGGGAAGGGTATTGTTTGCACGTGCATATTAGCCGACTCATCCAGAATGAAAGAGAACTTTACCTACTGACAATAAAAAAAAGCAGCTTTCTACTTGTGAAAGCTGCTTTTTTGTTTTTACTTTGTAGTAAACGTTCAACAACGTCCTTTACTTGGTTTTTTTGGTTTTGGACGTTTTGGCCTTAGCTTTAGCTTCTGGGCGCGGAGGAGGAGTAGGTCGATCCTCTGGCATAAAATTAATTACAATACTCATAATAGTTTAATTTAAGGGTTAATGAAAACTTTTTTTAAACTTGTAGTCCTATGGCTACTTGTTTCATGCAAGTTAACAAAAAATACCGACGAAAACAAATTTTTTTTTCAAAATGCTGAACTTTTTTTTACACAATACCAGTATAGCAAAGCCATCCCTTACTATCGGCTATACATTGGTAGTGCAGACGATTCTGACTCCCTCAAACAGCTGTCGTACTACAGGCTTTTCTTCTGCAATTATCGTCTTTCCCATTACAAAATTCTCGATTCCCTTTACAGCCAGATCAAAAAACTCAACAGCACCCAACCCTATGATTTCCGTTATGACTTTCTTCGTACCCAGGCCTATTTATTGGCCTCGAGAAAGCAATATCCCGATGCGATCAGCTTGCTGAGGATTGCTCTGCAACTTTCTCCGAATATTCCCGATTATCACAGTATAGCGGTATTCTATTACCGTATCAACCGTCTTGACAGTGCCAGTTATTATTTTCACTCGGCTATTCGTTATGCCCGTCAAACCGGCGATACATTTCATTTTAGGTTGTCATCCATATATTGCTGTCTGGCCAATGATGCCTATTATTATGAGGGCGATATGGATAAGGCATCGGCCTACTTTGATACTGCCCAATGGATCATGCAGCACTGTGCTGCCGTCGACTCGGATTATTATGCATGGAATCTCCATTCACTGGGAGTATTTATGCAATCCAAGGGTTATATCAGTCGAGCCGCAGAACTGTATGAAAAAGCCTACCAGATCTATTCCCAGCTCCCGGGAGACCATGAAATGAGCATGTCTGCTTTACTTAGTTCGCAGGCTACCATCGACAACTATTTAAAAAGATATACCCTTGCGTTGAGTAAAATAGACCATGCCATCCAATATTTTAAGGATTCTCATGATATTTATTATCTGACTATTGCCCAGATGGTCAAAGCAGATATTTTGTACAACAAAGGGGAATATCGACAGGCACTTCAGACGTACTTATCGTTGTTAAACCTTTATAATTCTGACCAATTGTTGTCTCAGGAAGTACTATATTACTCAATTGGATTGTGTTACATGAATATCAACAATTACGACAGTGCCAATTATTGGCTGCAACGCAGCATTACTCTGCTGTCTCGTCGGTCGGCCATGTTGGTTAATTATTGCTGTGTTTATTCCAATTTTCTCCTCAATGCCGGCAAGCCGTTTGAGGCTCTGTCGGTTCTTGAAAAAAATTATCCTTATGTCCGAAAAAATTTCGGAGGGAAAAATCAGCGATTGATATTTTTCCTGAACCACCGCGCCAAAGTATTAGAGAAGTTAAATAAATATCACGAAAGCCTTGCTACCTACAGTCAGATTTTCGAATTAATTACCAACAGTACTTCGGGCACAGCCGATCCTTTTTTGGTTCCCCATATCGAACAGCCAGATTTTGAGTTGGCCAACGAAATTGTAGAAGCCATGGAGGGAAAAGCTGATCTGATCAGCAAGATGGCCGGAGATAACCGAACTCTTTTACAATCGGGTCTGCAACATTATCTCAAGGCTGCTGAACTGGTCGAAAGCTACCGTAAAAATATGCGCCTGGAGATGGATAAAATTCTATACAATGAGTTCAATACGCGCATTTCAGAAAAAATATTCAGGTTAGCCATTAAGTTGTGGCAAATGAGCGAATCGCCCAATCTTAAAGATTATTATTTTCAGCTTGCCTTTAATATCTCGAATACCCTCAAGGCAAATGTTCTTACCGAAAATATTGTTGAAAATTCCCTCAAGCAGATTGCCGGGATACCTGACTCTGTACAGTCCAAAGAAAGAATCCTGATGCAAGACATTTTAGTTCTGCAGAATACCATACGAGACGAATACCGTCAGGCAAATCCCAACCTGTCTTTGATCAGGAACTGGCAAACGCTGTTGGTAAGCAACTTGAAAACTCTTCAGGAAATGGAGTCGTCTCTGGAGGCAGCATATCCGCTATATCGGGAACTAAAATATCAACATCGGAGGACTTTTACAGTTAAAGAGTTACAAGCCCGACTCAAACATGGGGAGAACCTGATTTCGTACCATTGGCAAGGTAAGCAGATTTATCTATTCCTGATAAATAAAGAAACTGCACGCTTGATTCAACCGGCAGATACTAATTTATTACAACAGGTGGAACAGTTCAGAAAAAAACTCACCAATCCATCCCTGGAGAAGAACTATACGGAGGAATTCAGGGAATATATGAATCTGGCCTTTCAGTTGTATCAAACCCTTATTGCGTGTGCAAGTCCTTATTTTTGTGGGAACAGACTTATCATAGTGCCCGACAGGCAACTCAACTATATTCCTTTTGAAGCGCTAATTTCTGATACTGTTTATCGGGCTCCGATACCCGATTACGGACTTCTTCCGTACCTGATTTACCGTTATAACATTCGTTATGCTTATTCGGTGCACCTGTATGATCTTCAGCAGCGAAACATTTCACCTGTTGCCAAGGGAGTATGGGCATTCTCTCCGACTTATGCATGGCATGGTCAGGAAAAAACAAGTAAACGTTCGGCAATATACCGGTCGCAGTTGGCACCACTCCCGGGTGCTTTGGAAGAGGCTAGGGAAGTAGTAAGTACCATAGGTGGTCGTGTGTTTAAAGGTAAGTATGCTACCGAATCTCAGTTCAAAAAACATACGCGGCAGGGTTATATTCTGCATCTGGCTATGCACACATTAGTCGATGACGAAAACCCTATGTACTCGAAGCTGGCTTTTACCGCCGAAAATGATTCGTTAAACGACGGTCTTTTGAATGCATTTGAAATATATAACCTCCGTTTCTCAACCCCCATGGTAGTACTAAGTGCCTGCAACACCGGTTATGGCAAAATGATGCAGGGGGAAGGTCTCTACAGTCTTGCACGCGGATTTATCTACGCTGGTTGTCCTACACTGCTCTTTACACTTTGGCAGATCTCGGACAAACCCAGCAAAAGCCTTATGCAATATTTTTACCAGCACATCAAAATGGGCGAAGATATTGATCATGCCCTTCGCAATGCAAAAATACAGTATCTGCACGCGTCAAATGCCTCCATGGCCCATCCATACTTCTGGGCTGCCTATTGTATGACCGGGAAAAATGAATCCATCCAGTTCTTCAAAGGATACCATCAACGAATATGGGTATCATCCTTAATCATAATGTCGGTCTGCCTGTTGGTACTTGTAATTTTTTACAGGTATAACGATTGAAAAAATTGTTGAAAAAATACCCTGCATTGAGCAGAAACTCCCCTTTCTGTCTGTATGTCTTTTTTCCCTCAACACACTCGTCTTCAGGCTCCCAAAATATGTTCGCTTCAACCGAAGTTGTTCTGTTTCGAAATTTTTAATCGGGGTACACTGCCCTTTACATTTTCAATCCGTAAACAGGATAGCTATATTGTTTGTACGGCTGATACTGGAACAGTCGATATCGAAAGACGCATAGAGGTCGGGGTTGATTGGGCAAAAGTGCCTGCAGGAACGTCAAGCAGCCGACTGTGGGTCGACATGCAGGACCAGACAGTCGAGATTACCATTCCACTCAACCCTATCGATACGATGGTATTGCGTTCATTCAAAGGATTTGTGGCCTCATCAGGATATGTTGCCATGGAAGCGGCCAACTATCAACAATCTTATTCTACTGATAAATTACAGTGGAAAACCATTGATAACCTTGGTCGGACATCCTCTGCAGTGCTTGTCAAACCGTCGGTATTTATTTTCGATACCATTACCCCGATGACTCCCTTCCTCGAATATCGCTTTTACAGTACCGATACCGACAAGGTTGCCGTAAATGTCTGTTTATTTCCTACACTAAATTTTAACGAAAACATCGGTTTGCGGTTTGTAGTATCCATCGATAATGAACTGCCCCAGATTATTAACATGAACCAAACCTACACTCTGAAGCAATGGGAAGAATGGGTAGCCGACAACCTTTTGACCGTCTCTACGCAACACTATATTCGTCAGTCGGGGGAACATGTTCTGCGATTCTGGCCATTGGATGATGGCATTGTGCTTCAGCGTATTGTCATTGACTGGGGAGGTGTGCGTTCTTCCTATTTGGGTCCCCTGAAAGCTATCTGAAACGCTAATGGTCTGATTTTAATAAATGGGGACGTAATTTTCGGGTACGTTCAATGGCTTGCTGAAGGTTCCATTCCTCGATCAGTCTGGCATTTCCCGATAGGAGTACTTCGGGGACTTTCCAGCCCTTGTATTCGGCCGGACGGGTGTATACCGGAGGCGACAGCAGTCCATCCTGAAAAGAATCGGTAAGTGCAGCCTGTTCATCGCTGATAGCTCCCGGGATGAGTCGTACAACAGCATCGGCAATAACGGCTGCCGCCAATTCTCCCCCGGTAAGCACATAATCCCCAATAGAAATTTCTTTGGTAATCAAATGATCGCGCACCCGTTGATCAACCCCCTTGTAGTGACCGCATAAGATAATGAGATTATTCATTGTCGAGAGTTGGTTAGCCATCTGCTGATTAAAGGGCTCCCCATCGGGAGAGGTGTAGATGATCTCGTCGTAAGTGCGTTGTTGTTTTAAAAACGTAATGGCCCGGTCAATGGGCTCGATACACATCACCATCCCTGCTATGCCACTGTAGGCATAATCATCCACCCGTCGGTGCTTGTCGGTGGAGAAATCGCGAAGATTATGTACTACAATTTCAACCAAACCCTTTTGCTGTGCCCGCTTAAGGATGGAATGCTGAAAGGGGCTCTCCAGTAATTGAGGAACTGCACTCAGAATGTCAATTCGCATGTTTTTTTCGCAAAGTTACAAAGCTTTTTATTAATACCCTTTTGCAAAAACTTCGGAAACAGTTTTGGAAAATTTTAAAAAAATAATTTAATTTGGTAACATATTTTCTGTAGCTAACGTGGCAATGACTACGAGATGTTATTGTTGAATGTTTTAAAATACAGGACGCTTTTTATCCCGGAAGTAATTAGGGATATAGGGTAAGCAAAATGGAAATATTGCGGGGGTATGGTTGTCGATATGAAAAAAATTGATTCTTTAATTGAAGAAATTGGGGAGAAATCTTTTATTGAACTTTACCATATTTTTCTTGAAGAGGTATCGGTGGTGGTAGAGGGCATGCGAAACAGTCTGATAGAAAATAATATAACAGCTTTTCAAGGCTGGGCACATCGGGGCAAGACTACTGCCGGAACGTTTGGAATTATGCAACTCAGTAAGGATCTCGGTTATTATGCTCATTGTAAACCGAACAAAATAACTCTCGAAAAGGCTCAGAAACTGGTGGAGAAATGTGAAAAAGAATTTATTCTGGCAATTGACGAAATAAATGATTATATTCGTACCAATATCCAAAAATAGTAGATTATGATGGTAAAAACGCAAAAAGTAAATAACGTTGTAGTGGCATCGTTCGAGAATATGCCGCGCTTAAATGCGTTGGTCGCAGAGCAGGTAAAAGAAGAACTTAAAAGTTTGTTTAATAAACCCAATGCAAGGGTTATCATCAACCTTGATGGGGTACAGTTTATCGATAGTTCGGGATTTGGAGTATTTCTCTCTGTGATGAAGGTTGCGGCTAATAATGCCGGAAAATTTAAGATCTGCAACGTTGCCCGCGAAGTGATGGAACTCTTCAAGTTACTTCAGTTGCACAATGTTTTTGACATCCATACTTCGGTTGATGATTGTCTGAAAAGCTTTGAGAACAGTTGAATATGACAAAAATTCAACGTTCTCTCGTCAGGTCTCTCGATGCGTATATTCCATCGAAGTAAACATACATGTGGTTATCCTTCGGCTATATATTATAGTCCGAAGGTTGTTTTTTATTATTTCCGTCAAAGGAGTATTTATTACAATTTTCTGAACAAACGGTTGCAGGTACGGTCTTTCACAGGACGCATCCGTGCCTATCTGCAAAAAATAGGTCTGTTTATTATTCCTTTTTTTGAGGCACTTCGGGGCGAAAAACTCAGTTACTTACAGGTACAAAATCTATTTCTGGCGGGAGTACTCACTCCACTTTTCGATGATGCTATCGAATCTAATCAGGTGGAGGGGTATCTAAGGATAGTAAATATGCTTCCTGTTGATTATTCAGATGCAAGGATCATTCTCTTTTCAAAAGCCTATCGGATACTTCGTGAGGGAGTAGTTAATTCCGAGAGTTTTCATCGGCAGCTTCAGAACATTGTGGATATTGAAACATGCGATACCAATCCCTATACGAAACTTACGAAGGGTTCGGCTGCTCTGCTACTTTATGCCATTTGCGCTAATCTTAGTTTTTCATCCGATGAAAAAGATTTTATTGCCCGGACAGGAGCTTTTTTTCAGCTTATCGATGATATTTATGACCAGAAAAAGGATAAGGACAAAAACATGAAAACGTTTCCTGTACTCTGGGAACGACAAACCGGTAGACTCAAAACATTTTTGCTTTTTCAGAAGCAACGAATCATACATCATCCTGTTCTCAAAAAATTACCGACAAAAAACAAAAAAACAATAGAGGGAATCATTGTTCTCCTCTATTGTTTGGCCATTATTCGAATAAAGTATTGTTTTTCCGGAAAATAGTATTAGTAGGCAAATAGCGGGAAGCCACTCATCATTTCATTTACCTTGGATCTAACCCGTTGGATAGCGGTATCGTTGTCGATATTTTTCAATACTTCATCAATCATATCGACGATTACGGGGATAAGGTCTTCTTTGATTCCACGGGTTGTAATAGCCGGGGTTCCAACACGAATTCCCGACGCCTGCATGGGTGAACGGGTATCGAAGGGGACCATATTTTTGTTAAGGGTAATGTCGGCTTTTACCAGTGCATTTTCGGCTTGTTTACCGGTAATGTCGGGGTATTTGGTACGTAAATCAATAAGCATGGAATGATTGTCGGTACCTCCGGATACTATTTTATAGCCTTTGGCCATGAATGCATCGGCCATAGTGCGGGCGTTTTTAATTACCTGTTCGATATAGTTTTTATAGGAATCGGTAAGGGCTTCGCCAAAAGCCACTGCCTTAGCGGCAATAACATGTTCGAGCGGACCGCCCTGAATACCCGGGAAAACGGCCGAATCGATCAGGGCCGACATCATTTTTATTTCACCTTTGGGAGTGGTATAACCCCATGGATTTTCAAAGTCCTTGCCCAGAAGGATCATTCCCCCGCGCGGTCCGCGAAGGGTTTTGTGGGTGGTGGTGGTTACGATATGGCAATGAGGAAATGGATGATTGAGAAATCCTTTTGCAATTAATCCTGCAGGATGTGCAATGTCGGCCATCAGCAATGCGCCTACTTCATCAGCGATTTTACGCATACGGGCATAGTCCCAGTCGCGCGAATAGGCCGATGCTCCTGCGATAATCAGTTTAGGTCGGTGTTCCCTTGCCAGTTGGGCCATTTGGTCGTAATCTACACGCTCGGTTTCGGGGTTGAGGTTGTAGGCTACTGCCTTGTATAGAAGACCGGAATAATTCACCGGCGAACCATGGGTAAGATGTCCTCCGTGCGAAAGATTCAGCCCCATGATGACATCGCCAGGTTTAAGTACAGCAAACATTACGGCAGCATTAGCCTGTGCTCCGGAATGAGGCTGAACATTGACGTACTCGGCATTGAATAGCTTTTTGGCACGTTCAATAGCCAAACCTTCTACTTCATCAATATACTGACAGCCACCGTAGTATCTTCGTCCGATGTAACCTTCGGCATATTTGTTAGTCAGCCATGATCCCATGGCCTGCATTACCTGGTCGCTTACAAAGTTTTCGGATGCTATCAGCTCGATGCCATGCAACTGTCGCTTGTGCTCCTTCTCGATGAGTTCAAATAACAAATGATCACGTTCCATTATCAAAATGATTTAATAGCTGCAAAGTTATACAGAAAATCTAAGCTGTAACAGGATGTTTATATTTTAATTCAAATTGTTGAGAAATACCCTGTCCCAGATCAATCAGCAGCTTAGGTTTAGCGGACTATTTCAAAAGTATCGTAGTTTTTCATCGGACCGGGTACTACTTCTACCTCGCTAACCTGGGCATGCGGTGGTCCTACCTTACACCAATCGATGAAGGCCTGTAGTGATTCGGGTTCGCCTTCAGCCTCAATATACACACTTCCGTCATCAAGATTACGGATTATTCCCTGGATTCCTAGATGAAAAGCTCTGCTCCGGGCATGATACCGGTAGCCTACGCCTTGAACATGCCCCTTGACAGTAAGATTATAATGTTTCTTCATCTGATTCCTGAATTTTTATTCAAAAGTACATAGATATATGCAATTCCTGATAAATTCATGGATATTTTTTTAATAATCATTTTTTCGCAGGCAAATTCTGTGGTTTTGCAGGTTGTTGTCTATAGCAGAAAGAATAGCTGATCGTCGGGATAAGTATCTACCCATGTAAAGGTAGGGGATTATGATGGTTTTCTTAGCGAAAAAAAAACTGCTGTAAGTTTTAGCTTACAGCAGTTGCTATAATCAGACCGGGATATTATTTTACTTCTTCGAAATCTACGTCGGTTACTTCGGCATCGTTGCTGCCTTGAGAGCTGGAGCTGGTAGTGCTGCCTGAGGTAGCACCCGATGAGGCCGAAGCTGCACGGTACATTTCTTCAGAGGCGGCCTGCCATACCGAGTTGAGTTCGGCAGTGGCACGGTCAATTTCATCGAGGTTCTGATTTTTGTGAGCCTCTTTGAGTTTGGCCAAGGCGCTTTCAATAGGACCGCGTTTTGAAGCCGGGATTTTATCGCCGAATTCTTTCAGCTGCTTTTCGGTCTGGAAGATCAGACTGTCAGCAGCGTTGAGCTTGTCGATACGTTCCTTTTCCTTGCGGTCGCGTTCTTCGTTAAGCTTAGCCTCTTCGCGCATCCGTTTGATTTCTTCTTCGGTCAAGCCTGTTGAAGCTTCAATCCGGATGCTTTGGGTTTTACCGGTAGCCTTATCCTTGGCCGATACGTGCAAGATACCGTTGGCGTCGATGTCGAAGGTTACCTCAATCTGAGGTACTCCACGTGGAGCAGGCGGTATACCATCGAGGTGGAAGCGTCCAATGGTTTTGTTGTCCTTGGCCAGCGGACGTTCGCCTTGCAGTACGTGTATTTCGACCGACGACTGGTTGTCGGCAGCTGTGGTAAATATTTCCGAACGCTTGGTGGGGATAGTGGTATTGGCTTCGATAAGTTTGGTCATTACCCCGCCGAGCGTTTCGATACCCAGTGAAAGGGGAGTAACGTCGAGTAGGAGGATGTCCTTTACTTCGCCCGTGAGCACTCCACCCTGTATTGCTGCACCTATGGCTACAACTTCATCGGGGTTAACGCTTTTGTTAGGTGTTTTGCCGAAGAAGTCTTCGACCAGCTTTTGAATAGCCGGGATACGAGTTGATCCGCCTACCAGTATCACTTCATCGATGTCGGAAGGTTTAAGTCCGGCATCGGCAAGCGCTTTTTTGCAAGGTTCAATGGTAGCTTGGAACAGATGGTCGCAAAGCTTTTCAAACTGAGCCCTTGTAAGCGTCTTAACCAGGTGTTTGGGCACCCCGTTAACCGGCATGATGTAGGGCAGATTGATTTCGGTCGAAGTGGTGCTCGAAAGCTCAATCTTAGCCTTTTCAGCTGCTTCTTTCAGTCGTTGCAGCGCCATGGGATCCTTGCGAAGGTCGACTCCTTCTTCTTTCATAAATTCATCGGCCAACCAGTTGATAATGGCCTGGTCAAAGTCGTCACCTCCCAGATGGGTATCACCGTTGGTCGATTTTACTTCGAATACGCCGTCGCCCAGTTCGAGGATCGAAATATCGAACGTACCCCCTCCCAGGTCGTATACGGCTACCTTCATGTCCTTGTGTTTCTTGTCAAGCCCGTAGGCGAGTGCAGCAGCCGTAGGTTCGTTGATGATACGACGAACCTTCAGACCGGCAATTTCACCAGCTTCTTTGGTAGCCTGTCGCTGCGAGTCGTTGAAATATGCCGGAACGGTAATTACGGCTTCGGTAACTTCGGTTCCCAGATAATCTTCGGCCGTTTTTTTCATTTTCTGAAGAATCATGGCCGAAATTTCTTGAGGCGTGTACTGACGGTCGTCAATAACCACGCGGGGCGTATTGTTCTCACCCCTTACGACCTTGTAAGGTACACGCTCAATTTCCTTGAGAACCCGGTCGTAGGTCTCACCCATGAAACGCTTGATAGAAAATATGGTATTTTTAGGATTTGTGATAGCCTGACGTTTGGCCGGATCACCCACTTTCCGCTCGTTTCCACTGAATGCCACTACCGATGGCGTAGTACGTTTGCCTTCGCTGTTGGCTATGACGACAGGTTCGTTACCTTCCATCACAGCTACACACGAGTTTGTTGTACCCAGGTCGATTCCAATTATTTTTCCCATAATATTTTGTTTTTAAGTTTTACGTTTACTTTTTTGTTTCTCCCTGTTTTCATCAATCTGTGTGCCATCCTGATTTTATGCAACTTTGACACAGCTATTGACAGAAGGAACAAAGAATAGTATGCCAATTAGACAGCGTCAATGACTCGTTTCTGACCGGAAGAATCGGATAATTTAGTAATAAAATTCAGGTAAATTCTGATTTTATTCTCAATTTTGTGCAAATTAAATAAGCTGATTGATATGTCATCGCAGGGAGAAATAAAGCGGGTTACTACCCATAAGCTGAGCGAGATGAAACTTCGCGGCGAAAAAATAAGTATGCTGACGGCCTATGATTATTCAATGGCACGTATACTGGATCAGGCAGGTATTGATGTGATCTTGGTGGGTGACTCGGCCGCCAATGTAATGGCCGGTTATGAAACGACTTTACCCATTACGCTCGATCAGATGATATATCATGCAGCTTCGGTAGTACGTGGGGTAAAGAGGGCGTTGGTAGTATGTGACCTACCCTTTGGTACTTATCAGGGAAATTCAAAAGAGGCGCTTGCTTCGGCCATTCGTATTATGAAAGAAACTGGATCTGGGGCGGTTAAGCTGGAGGGCGGACAGGAGGTGAAAGAGTCGATCGAACGTATTCTCTCGGCCGGTATTCCTGTTATGGGACATCTGGGGCTCATGCCACAGTCGATTCATAAGTATGGAACCTACATGGTTCGTGCTCGCGACGAAGCCGAAGCTAAAAAACTGATCGAGGATGCCCATCTGCTCGAAGAGTTGGGCTGCTTTGCTATTGTACTGGAAAAAATTCCTGCCATTTTGGCAGGTAAAGTAGCTTCCGAACTTAAAATTCCGGTGATAGGTATTGGCGCTGGTCGCGAGGTCGACGGACAGGTATTGGTTCTTCATGATATGTTGGGACTGAATAAGGAATTTTCCCCGCGTTTTTTGCGTAGGTATCACAATCTTTTCGAGGAAATATCCCGTGCCGTTCAACACTATGTGGCCGATGTCAAAAGTCGCAACTTCCCCAGCGAAAACGAACAATATTGATTCTGCCGTATGATCATTGCTGTAGATTTTGACGGAACCATCGTTGAGCACGAATATCCCCGCATCGGAAAGGAAAAGCCTTTTGCTTTTTATACGCTGAAAAAACTTCAGGCCGAAGGTCATCAGCTTATCCTCTGGACATCGAGACAGGGATCTGCGCTGGATGAAGCTGTTGAATTCTGTCGTCGCAATGGAGTGGAGTTTTATGCGGTAAACAAAAACTATCCGGAGGAAACATGGGACGAAAGCGTGGGTCGTAAAATCGTAGCTGATATCTACATCGACGATCGTAACCTGGGTGGTTTTCCCGGCTGGGGCGAGGCCTATCAGATGATTACCGGGCAAATGGGCAACTCCCATTATCTCAGGCCAAAGCCTGCCAGAAAAAATGCTTTGAAATTATTTTTCCAGAAAATCATCAATCTTATTTCGGATTGAAGCGTGCGCGCATTTGCATAATTACAATAAACCTAAATATTTACGGATAAAAACATGGGGTACTTTCGTTATTTACGGCTATGGTGTATGGTAGCCTGTATGCCATTATGGGGTGGTTGTCGCAACGGGACTCCTCAGGCCGAGATTGCAAGGAAGAGTTCGGTGGTGGCTGAGGACATGTTGCAGATTATCAGGCCTCGATATGGAGATCGGTTAAAGGAAGGGCAAGAGGTGGTTTTTGAAGTCCGCCGGGCCACGGGGGTCGATTCGGTTGTTATTACCACGGATGAAGGTAGGGTGTTAGGCCGATTCGTGTCCGGAACTGATACGTTGCGATGGAAGGCCGTATCGGCTAAGCTGGGTACAAAAACGTTTCATTTTAAAATATTTGCCGGCGGGGCTACGGCCGAACGTTCCCTCAAAATCATACTGACCGACAAAAATACTCCGGCCGAACTGCAATATAAAATAGTTGGCATATACCCTCATGCTACCAATGCCTATACACAGGGTTTGGTGTTTGCCGATGGAATCCTCTATGAGAGCGATGGTCAGTACGGCATGTCGGCATTGCGCAAGGTGCAGATCGAAACCGGTAATACACTGCAGCAACATCTTTTGCCTGCAAAATATTTTGCCGAGGGTATTGCTCTGTATGGCAATAAAATATATCAGATTACCTGGCGCGAAAATACCTGTTTTGTTTATGATAAAGAAAGCTTCAGATTAATTGACCAGAAATCGTACGATATTGCCGAGGGCTGGGGGCTCACTACTGATGGACAGTATCTCTACATGACCGATGGCAGCAACAGGGTTTATACTATCGAACCCGAGACTTTCTCGGTAGTCGATATGTTTGAGGTAGTCGATGATGCCGGACCAGTGGATAATCTGAACGAACTTGAGTACGTCGATGGCCTGATCTATGCCAATGTGTATCAGACCGATTTTGTGGTAATTATTGATTTGAAACAGAAACGGCTGGCTGGGAAAATAAATTTTGCCCATCTGCTACAACCATCAGATATACAACCCAATACCGACGTGCTCAATGGTATTGCCTACAATCCTAAAAGCAAACGTTTTTACATTACTGGCAAAAACTGGCCCAAACTCTTTGAAGTTGAGGTCATCCATAAGGTTAAACAAAATAAAAAATAGTACTATGTTTAAGATAACTGATATTAAGGGAACGGCTACCCTGAACAATGGGGTACAAATGCCCTATTTCGGACTTGGAGTTTACCAGATTCCCAACAGCGAAGTGGTTAAGGCTATCCGATGGGCGTTGGATTGTGGCTACAGGCTCATAGATACAGCTTCTTTGTATGAGAATGAGGAAGGAGTAGGGCAGGCGGTAAGGAACGCAGGTATACCCCGTGCCGAAATTTTTGTAACCACAAAAGTGTGGAACTCCGATCAGGGATACGACAGCACTTTGCGCGCTTTCGATGCCAGTCTGCAACGATTGGGACTCGATTATGTTGACCTGTATCTGGTGCATTGGCCAGTAGCCGATAAATATAAGCAAACATGGAAGGCATTGGAAAGAATTTACCGCGAGGGAAGGGCACGGGCTATTGGAGTAAGCAATTTTCTGATCCATCATCTTGAGGATCTGGCTGCATCGGCCGAGATACAACCCATGGTCAATCAGGTAGAGTTTCATCCTCTGTTGGTTCAGCAGCCCTTACTTGACTATTGTCATAGCAAAGGTATACATTTTCAGTCGTGGAGCCCTTTTATGCGCGGTGAAATTTTTAGCATCCCACTTTTACAGCAATTAGCACGGCAATACAACAAGACTGTTTCGCAGATTGTCCTTCGCTGGAACCTGCAGAAAGGGGTGATGGTAATCCCCAAGTCGGCCCATAAGGAAAGAATCGAAGCCAATGCGCAGGTGTTTGACTTCGAACTGTCGGCCGAAGACATGCGAAAAATCGACCAGCTCGACCGCAACTACCGCATTGGCGCCCATCCCGATCATTTCGATTTTTAGGGGGGAGGGGAAATGAAAAATAAAGTTGTTGATGTGCAATTCATATATATTGGCAATCACTATTGTCCGATAAAAATTTTGAGAGGAGAGCTTAGCTTTCCTCTCATTTTTTAATTTTGTTTTGCTAAAATTAAAACAGTATCAAGTATGAACAAAAGTAATCATTTTTATGGACAATCGGTTTTCGGACAGCTAATTTCCTTAATCGATTTATCGATAATATC
>Ga0078972_1004655_pt1 | contig 36826 bp, 27 predicted proteins | sample YelNatPaOPGAMG01_FD_67568 | JGI IMG/M metagenome (GOLD analysis project Ga0078972, IMG submission 67568) | Hot spring thermophilic microbial communities from Obsidian Pool, Yellowstone National Park, USA - OP-RAMG-01 (SPADES assembly) (version 2) | ecosystem: Environmental > Aquatic > Thermal...
GAGTGTCCTATGGGAGCACTTGTATGTCCAACTATGCGCCGGGTAGTATCATTATGTAATGGCTACAAAACGAATATTAAATTCGTCGAATTCTTTTATTCCAAAGGAGATGTCTGTCTTCTTTAAAAAATATTTTATCAAAAAATAAAAAAATCTTGCATACATTTCTATTTTGTTTTAAATACAATTCCAATAACATAGTGAAGTTCTTAATCCGGCTATTTTGTTAGCCAGAGTAAGATAGGTTCTCGAATGACCGAGAAATCTTATTTGAACTTCACGGATTCAGGAATGAAATAATGATTGACCCGCATGCTGTAACGTATGAAAACGGGCAGTATTTTGAAATCTTTAACAAAAGCTCTTCCGCTCTAAACATTTCAGGAACAAAATTAAGGACTCAGAATTCATCTGGAACATGGGCAGAACTTACAATTCCACTTCCTCCAGTTATACTCCAGCAAGGAGACTACTATGTTGTCGCACGAAATAGCAATTCTTCTCTTAATGGAGGGTTTGATGCTGATATTGAATTCAGTTCAATGGTTCTCGAAAGAACCTCGGGCTCAATACAAATAGTCTCTCCTGATAGCACAACCATAATTGATTCTGTAACATGGGATTCATCCTGGCCTATGCCAACAGGAGTTTCTCAGGGTTTCTCAATGACATTTTCAATTTATGCACTTCAACAAACCAACCCGGCTTCAATGAATGATAACCCAATTTACTGGTGCCATGCTCAATCTCAATGGACATCTGGAAGCGACTACGGCAGTCCTGGTTCAGTAAATCAAACATGCGAAGTTGACGACTGCGCCATTGTCCGACCTGTTTTTACAACAGCAGTTGCTTCTTATCAAACCGAGGATATTTTTGGTCAGGCTTATGAACACCCCATAACAACATATATGGATACACCTTCAAATATAATTGCCCAGTTAGGATTCGGTCCACAGGGCACAATACCTGATGACCGAGTATGGACATGGTTTCCAACAACCTATGACCCTGGCTTTCCACCGGGTCAGATTATAGAAGAATTTGTAGGGAAAATTTTAGCTCCTAATTCCCCTGGCACATACGACTACGCCTACAGGATGTCACTTGACGGAGGGCTTTCATGGAAACTGTGCGATAGAGACGGTGGAGAATATACCTCCGCCCAGGCAGGTTTGCTAACAGTTAATCCCACGACACTCTTTTTCTCAGAATATATTGAAGGAAGTTCCAATAATAAAGCACTCGAAATTTTTAACCCATTCCAGTCAACTGTATCTCTTGACACATGCAGAATCAGGATTTACTACAACGGAAATCCTTCTCCCGGAACAACAATAAATCTTACAGGCTTCTCAATCCCTTCAAGGGATGTTTTTGTCGTTTGCAATTCGAGTGCAGCATCAGAAATTCTATCTGTTTGCGACCTTCAAAATACAAGCGTTAATTTTAATGGCGATGATGCTGTTGAGCTCAACTGCGACTCCAACCCTGTTGATATTATAGGAAAGATAGGGGAAGACCCTGGAACAGAATGGGGCACAGGAAATCAGTCAACAGCAGACAATACCCTCGTCAGGAAATGCAATATAAGTTCCGGTGATAGTAATGGTTCTGATTCATTTGACCCTGCAGCTCAATGGGATGGTTACCCTATTGATACATTCACATATCTTAATTCACATACTACCTGCTATTAAATTCAACCTTTTGTTGCGAAAATTTTACAATTTTTCCAGGACTTACTTATTAATCCCTCCTAAAGTTGTTCAAAATATCTCTTTCTCTGTCATTACCATCACACTATTTTAACAAGGATAAACTCCGATAGAATCCGCTATGGTTTATATTATTTTCACAGTGAACCAATATTTGAAAAATTTCCTATTGATAAATTTTATGCCTTCAATTAATTTCTTTTTCGTTAAATTTGCCAAATTAAAAAAATACCAGTAAAAATAATGAAATGAAAGGAGGTTAAAATGTCACAGTGGTTTCATTTTCCGGGTGGTGTTTACAAGAAAAAAGAGGACTTATACAAGGAACTCGAAGAACGCAGAAAGAAAATATGTGCCCTTGGTGACCCAAAGGTTTTAGAAAAAAGGAAAAAGGCTAATCAGCTTAACGCAAGAGAACGGCTCGAATATCTATTTGACGATGGAGACTATACTGAAATTGGAATGCACATCAAAAATAGAACAACCCTTTTTGGAATGGACAAAGCAGATATCCCCGCTGAAGGTGTTGTTACTGCCTTTGGAAAAGTTAACGGACGATATGTTGTAAGTTTCTCTGAAGATTTTTCATCAATGGCGGGAAGTTTTGGAGAATATCATGGCAAAAAAGAAGCTTATGCAATTCAATTTGCCATGGAAAAAGGAATGCCAGTAATTGGACTGAATGACTCTGGAGGTGCGAGGCTTCAGGAAGGAATGGATACACTCGAATCGTATGGGTGGCTCTTCAGGACACAGACCCTTGCCTCTGGAGTTATTCCGCAGATAGCAATTCTCATGGGTCCATGTCTTGGCGGTCAGGCTTACCATCCGATAATGCAGGACTTCATAATTCAGACAAGAAAAACAGGCTTTATGGGAATAGCAGGACCAGCATTTGTAGAAACTCAAATAGGTGAAAAAATTACTCTTGAAGAGCTCAGTGGATGGGAAGCCCATGCAATAAAGTCAGGTCAAACTCATGTTGTTGCTGAAGATGACAGGAATGCATTAGACAAAGCAAAAGAACTCCTCTCCTTTTTCCCGTCTTCAAATCGTGAGAAACCACCAAGAATACAAACAGAAGACCCACCCGACAGAATTATAAAAGAGCTTGATGATATTTTGCCCGATGAACCTTTCAAACCATTCGATATGTACAAAATAATTGAAGCAATAGTTGATGATGGATATTTCTTTGAAACTCTTGGACTTCATGCAAAACACATAATAACAGGATTTGCAAGGTTTGCAGGGCGTCCAGTAGGAATAGTTGCAAACCAGCCAATGGTAGCGGCAGGTATGCTTGACATGGATGCCGCAGATAAAGCAGCAAGATTCATCAGGTTCTGCGACCTCTTCAACATACCTCTTGTAACTTTAGTTGATTGCCCCGGCTATGTTATTGGCTCCAGAGCAGATTGGTCAGGAATACTCCGTCATGGAGCAAAACTCCTTTACGCGTGGTCTGACGCTACTGTTCCTCTCATTTCGATAATAGTTAGAAAATCTTATGCAGGAGCTCACTATGGAATGCTTGATAAAAGCATTGGAGCAGATTTTGTTTTTGCCTGGCCTAACGCCCGTATCACAATTGTAGGAGCTGCAACAGCTGCAAGCGTTATATTTGCTCGTGAAATAAAGGAATCTTCAAATCCAGAAGAAACAAAGGCAAAAAGGATTCAGGAATATAGCGAAATCTATGAAAACCCCTATGTGAGTGCTGAGCGAGGATACACAGATGACATAATAATGCCCCATGATACGAGAAAAATCATAAACAGGGCACTTGACCTTCTTGAAAACAAGTATGTTACACCGGGAACCTGTCCATGGAAAGTCTGGAGGAAATATTCAAACATAAATCTTTAAACATAAAATAAATGTAAATTAGAAGGGGAAAAAAATGAGTGAAAAAGAATTTAAACCATACATTTCACCAGAAACTTCAATGACCGAATTTACTGCAAGGGCATTAATCTTTGGTTTGATTGTAAGTGTCATTCTTGGTGCCGCAAATGCCTATCTTGGATTGAGGGCAGGAATGACGATAGCAGCCACCTATCCTGCAGCCGTTATAAGCATGGCGGTTTTACGGCTGTTTCGTGGCTCTCTCCTCGAAGAAAACCTCATGCGAACAGTTGGTTCAATAGGGGAATCAATAGCAGCAGGGGCTGTTTTTACAGTTCCAGCCTTTGTAATTTTAGGTTTGTGGGGATTTGAAAAAATAACATGGAAAGAATATGCCACAACTTCGGTTCTGCTTGTGGTTGGAGGACTCCTTGGAATTCTATTTGTTACAGTATTGAGGAGAGTTCTCGTCGAGGACAAGGAACTTCCATTCCCTGAATCAGTTGCTGCAGGAGAAATACATAAAGCAGGGCAGCGGGGAATAGAAGCAGCAATGCAACTTTTTAAAGCAATGGGTGTAGGTGCCATAGTTCAATTTCTTGCAAGTTCGAAAATCTTCAGTGCTTCAAATGAACTGATACTGCGAATGGCTCCTCGAAAAATTAATTTTGGAATACCCGGGATGGATAAAAAAATCTATGAAACAGCAGTAGGAGGAACAACAAGCATATCCTATCCTGCGGTAAGCCCTGCTTATATTGGAGTTGGTTACATAATTGGGCCGAGTCTTGCAGCCCTGAATTTCGCAGGTGGTCTTATGGCATGGGGACTTTTCGTTCCAATTCTCGTTTATTTTCTCGGACCACGCTTGATAGGAGAATACCTCATTCAGGCAAATGGGGACGAATCGGTAGCATGGGGAGCTCTGACAGTTCATATATGGAAATTTATTGTCCGACCAATGGCTGTCGGAGGGATGCTTGTTGGGGCATGCTATACTCTTTACAGAATGAGGCAAAATCTAATAACAGGACTCAAAAGAGCAATTGGAGATTTAAAAAAATCCGCCCAGGCAAAAGAAACAACTCTTCGAACGGATAAAGATATAAATTTCAAAATCGTTCTTTTTGGAATAATAATAACTTTTTGTTTTATGCTTGTTATTTATTTTTACTTTTCGAAACTCTACTTTGGAGCAATTCTCGCTGCAATAATAATGCTCATTACAGGATTTTTCTTTGCTGCTGTCTCAGGAAACTTAGTGGGAATGATTGGTTCCTCAAACAACCCCATTTCAGGTTTAACCCTTGCAACTCTTATTATTGCTGCAGGAACAATGGTTCTTGTTGGAGCAAAAGGGATACAGGGGGTTACAGCAGTGCTAGGAGTGGCAGCTGTTGTCTGCGTTTCATCAGCGGTTGCAGGTGAAATGCTTCAGGACTTAAAAGTTGGGCACATCCTTGGAGGAACACCATGGAAAATGCAGGTTGGAGACATAATAGGAATTCTGGTAGCAGGACTTGTAATGTATTTCCCGCTATTTATGCTTCATGTTTCCAATAAGGCACAGGGGGGAATGGGATTTGGTGACAAAGAACTGAGTGCTCCTCAGGCAGGACTTATGGCAACCCTCTCTCAGGGAATAGTCGGTGGTGAAATGGCATGGCCTCTTGTTATAGTTGGAATAGCAATGGGAATATGCATGATACTTGTAAAGGTAAGAAGCCCGATGCTCTTTTCTGTGGGAATGTATCTACCCCTTGAAACAACTTTTGCAATTTTCGTAGGTGGAATCGTAAGATGGATAGTAGATAAAATTTCAGAATCAAGGTCTTACAACCCTGCACAAAAAACAAGGGTAGAAAATGCAGGAGTTCTTGCTGCTTCAGGTTTAATTGCAGGAGAAGCATTGATGGGGTTACTCGTTGCAACATTTATTTTTGCCTTTGGGAAAAACTGGAATTCATTCATAACTTCATACCTTCCTTCGGCATGGCCAGGTGGAATACTGGCGATTTTCTTTGCTCTCATTCTTGCCGCCTATTTAATTTTCGTGCCCATTCGAAAGGCGGGTTCACCAGACGAACCACCTCCTCCATCCGCTGCAATGTAAGAAAATTCTGCACGGCTCAAATTTTCAAAAAATTCGAAATGAATTGTCACCAAAAAGGGCTATAATAAAATTTTTTTGTAGGGGCATGATTTATCACGCCCTATTTTTAAATATGCAGAAAATTTAATTTAAAAGATTGTCGTCGGAAGATTTTCCTCCTCCAAATATCCTTTCCCATCCTTCACGATAGGCATCTGTAGAAATCCTTGGTGGACCCTCTCTTCTACCACTGTTTCCGTTTTTCCTCTCTTCACTGCCATCTTCATCCTTTTCTTTCTTATTCAAAGATTTTCTCCCATCGAAAAGAACCTCTACACCAAATAGTCCAGGAAAAACCGTTGGATGTAGCTGAACAAGTTCAGAGCTTCCTATGTACTGTCCCTCTTTAACTCCCCTTATTTCCGCAATCTCAACATTTTCATCTCTTGCACGAATCCCCCATGCTCCTTCACCATCTGTAGTTTTCCCCTGAATCAGAAACAGGTCTTTGAACTTATCCTTTTGTTCCTTTGAATCCATATTTCAATTTATATTATATGTCCTGAATTAATATAAATCAATAACTTGCAAGGAATAAAAATTGTATTAAAATGAAAAAATATAAAACGGAGGAAAAAATGAAAAACACTAAAATTTTCCTGCAAATTCTTTTCGGCGTTATTTTTTCCCTTTCTCTTTCCGACTGCACCGCCAAATTCACCCCCCCACCTGAGGATATGCAAACTGATGGGGAAATAGATACAGATTCAGCAGACATCAACAATGAAAATCAGACTTTTTACAGATTAATTACAACACAGCCAATTCAAAAAGACTTTAACCAATCCGAAACAATTCAACTATCCGATAAACTGTTTGGACTGAAAGTCTTAGTAAAGGGTGCGTATCTTTTTGTTTTAACTACTAAATACCTAAGTTCAGAGGACCCACCTAAATCACTTTTCAATATGGATGTTTATCAGTTAGGGGATGTAAATGAGCCATTAACACTTTTTAAAAACGAATCAATACAAATTGATGATGCATCATTTACTCCATTTGAAGAATCCATAACAATGGAGCCCACCTCGGATGGAATTTATATTTTTCAGGTAGGAAGTTTTGGGCTTCAAGATAAAAAAAATGTTAGAGTTGTTAAATTTAAAAATGATTTTACATGGGGTAATTCAGCTCTACTTTTTGATCTAGTAGATGGTATAGATGCTGATATTTACTGGATAATCAGTGCAAGTTGTGGAGAAAACTATCATTTCATGTTTCCCGAGTTTAATGAAATATCTTATGGAATTACAATAAATAAAAGGGAAATTGAAAATATTATTTCAAATCCCCTAATTCCATTATATAAGATCTCGTGGTCATCAAGATCTACTAATATAACAAATAAAATTAGTGAAATGCCAATTGACCTGATTTGTGCTGCTAATAATCTAATGGTTTCCATTTCGGAAATAGATATTTCTAATAAAAAATCTTCAAGTTATATTGGTGTTTACGAAAGTTCACAATTCCAACATAACTCAGGATTTAAGTCTACTTTCCAACTTTGCACATCCCCAAATTGCTCAAACGAACCTAAAAATATCCTTTTCCCAACATTTGCTTTAGATAGGGAGTCAAAAACAATATTTGTTCATTGGTTTACAAATAATAATGATTTAACAATAATTGGAAATGAACCTGACCTTGTTGGAGATATTCTTTGGCATTTCGGGATTCCTTTATTTCCCGGTGACAAGATTAATAGTGAATTAACTGTTCGTTTAACAGAAAATGAATCATTAATACCAAAATTTAGGGAATATGGGATGACTCCATTTAATAGAAATAAAATACTTATTGATTCTTTTGATAAACATTTATTCCTTACAGCTCTTTCTTATAAAAATAATGATAATCCGAATACAGATTATTCTCACATAAATATCTTGCCAATCAATTACTTTGATTACAGTAAAGGCAATTATTCAATAATGGTAGAAAGCCCACCAGATGTAATAGACCCAAATTTCAAGCAAAAAAATTCTCGTTTTTTTGGTTACGATTCAGAATCCTCTGGACCATTTATGTTTTTCGTATGGTATAATTGGCAATGGGAAATCTATTCATCAAGTATTCAAGTTTCTGGTTACACTATCCAACCTGCTTATTATGACCCCATACTCCCTTAAACCATTTTATCACGAACTTCCCATAAACTTTGAAAAGAATTTTTTAGTCCTTCGTGGAGATTTTTTATTTCGTCTTCTTTCCATAAATCCTTGCTTTTGCGGACAAAACTCGTTCTGTCAACCCTATTGTCGAATCTTGCCATGGGGATTTTCCATTTCCTCCCATGACCTTCAATCAAAATTGTGCCTTGTTCAGGAGATTGCTTCTCAAGATAATCCATGTCATCGCAGCCATAATCATTCATCATAACCTCGATAGGAACACAATGATGAAGAATCGAACCAGGGTCCCGTGGGTCACCTCTTTCTTCATTTTTTCTTCTCGATTCTTCCGGTGTAACCCACACATACAAAATTGATGCTATTTTTAAAAGCTCAGGATGAAGGATGGAAAGAGAATAACCGTAACCAAGAGGAGGAGGAAGAGGCATTGAACTTCCATGTGGTCCACCTCGAGCAAATTCAACGACGAGCGTCTTTCCTTCGAGACTTTCAAAACGCTCAGATTCCTTTTCAGAAAATGTTTTTGAAACCTCTTCTTCAAGTTTTTCGATTAGTTTCGACTTTGTCCCCTTGGTTAAATTTTCAATCCTTTTCCCGATACCAGCCTTCCTGCCTGCACTTTCAATTCTACCAAGAAGGCTTTCTACCGCATTTCCCTTTTTCTCTGCACTGCGTTTTACCAGAGCTTCGTAATCTTCATTCAACAGGTGTATTAAAGTTCCCCAATCCCTTGAATCTTTGAATGGTTTTTGAGGTGAATGAAAAAAAAGTCTTTCCTGATTCATCAAAGCAAGTTCATCATCAATTCTTCTCATGATATGAACATACGGGAAATCGTCGAGCTGAACCGTTGGCCCAAGATGAAAATCTTTCCTGCAGACATCTTCAGGCAAACCTGCAATATATTTTCTAATTTCTGATTTTCCCGATGCGGGTAAAGCAAGCAACAAAATGCAATCAAAAATATCCTTCATTTTTCTCTCCTTTCTACAAAGACTTATACCGTAATTATTAATAGATTCAATAGTTTAAAATACGGAAATATTGAATTTTAATCCTGATACTCATAAGCTCCTGCATCACACTTTTCAGGACGAGCAACTCCCCGCTGGTCAGTAGCAGGGCAATCATTCCCTATACCAATCGCAGGGCTTCCAGGTGAAAGTGCCATAGTTGGTGTAGGTCCTCCATTGTCAGAAAGAAGAAGAAGGAGAGGGTCGGCAAAAAGAATATTCTCAGCGCACGGAACATCATCTGAGCCATTCGGTTTTTTCGCTGGCCATTGAATATTTCCTCCACCATCTATAAGCGGTTCATGACATGAGAGAGCAGAATAACGATTAGAAGTGGTATTATAGGCAAAAATTGTATTTGCTACTTCAATTGATGCATCCTGCCCTTTGAAAATAGCAGGTCCATAATCTGCGTCATTACTTGAGAATGTAACATTTTTTATTTTTAAAGGGCTTGAGCCATCAAAAATACCTGCACCATTTCCTGCTGTTCTGTTTCCCCAGAATGTGCAGTTTATTATCTGTGCTGTGGAACCAGAACCAATGAAAATAGATGCTGCATGTCCTCCGGAACGATTTTCTGAAAATGTAGAATCGGTTAGTAAAAGCTGATTAACTTCGTGGTAAAAACCGCCTGCTCCACCTGATGGACTTCCATCAAAATTATTGCCTTTAAAAATACATTTATCAACATACGAGTTAGACCCTGAATAAAAATATGAAAAAACCGCACTCCCGTGCTGTTTTGCATTATTGTTCTCAAAAACTGTTCCACACATGCGAAAGTCCCGAGGCGAATCATAATTCATTCCATCAATGTATAGTCCTCCTCCATTTCCGTATTGTCCTGATTCCCCGAAACTCGTGGCTTCATTTTCTACAAAAACACAATCAATAATGGTCAAATTACTACCCCTGTTAAGAAGACCTCCTCCATTTGAAGCACTGTTTCTTGCAAAAACACACCCTGAAAAAATTGCTTCGCTAAGCCCACCTGCAAAAACACCTCCACCTCCGACATCATGCTCTTTACTTATGCAGTGATTGTTTATAAATCGCACATCAATTGCTTTCAGTGTCCCATACCATGGATGTTCAATTCCAGCCCCTGATTCTTCGGTTAGTCCATCAGAAATGGTAATTCGCTGAATAACAAGGTCAACATAATGGTCAACTTTAATTATCTGGGTTTTTCCACCACCAGACAGGGTTACTTTATTTCCACCATCTATAATCATTGGGGTTCTTATTTCTAAAGGAGAAGTAACGGTAATCGTAACTTCACCACCGCAATCAAAAAGTAGAGTCCCCCCTCCCTGAGAATTCAAGCTAACAACACCTTGAACTAATGCATCCGAATTACAACTTTCTGGTGTTCCATTTCCAATAATTATAATTTGACTGGAAGGTTCAAGAGGCTCAAGTCTTTCAGGACATCCAGAATCAGCAATTGAATCAATTACAGGGATATCTCCCTCAAAAATAGAATCTGAAGTTGAATCCTTTAATGCATGGTTTTCACCACACTCACATAGCCCTATAACTGCTGAAAAAGAAAAGAAAAGATACAAAATTATTCTGATAACTTTTAAAGATTTAATATGAATCATTTCATTCATTTTACTTTCATTTCTGTTAAAATAATCTAAATTCAAAAATTCTAAATGGATTCCTGCTTTCGCAGGAATGACGGTTGCAACCCCCTTTGTCATTCCCATCCTCGTTTCCTCGTTTCCACCGGGATAAACTCCGGCGGGAAACCACAACAGATAATGGATTCCTGCTTCTGAAGGAACAAGGTTTTTCCCTGTAAAGAGACAGGCAGGTATAAATTTATTCTGGATAGATGCGTTCCCAAATTCATATTACAAATTGATTTATAAGTAAATTTAATGTAATATATTTTAAAAATAAGGAGTTAAAAATGCAAAAGGTAAATCTATTTTTGTGTTTTTCTTTTATTATTGTGAGTTTTGTTGCATCCTGCAACGAATCCACATCCCCACCATCTGATGCAAACGATATAAAAGAGCAAATTCAGGACAAAATCGAGGAAGAAATCGCTCAGGATACAATTAATGAAATAATCCATGAGATACCTGAAGGAGACCTGTTTGAAGAATTTGATGTTCAGCAGGAACCAGCTCTGGATAACATTGATGTTTCAGATGCACCGACTGACCAACCAGGTTGCGAAGAAGGGTGCGCGGCGGGTGCCCTTTGCTGTAATGGAAGGTGCGTTAATCCTGCGTATGACCCCGAGCATTGCGGTGGATGCAACAATCCATGCCCAAATGAAACACCATTTTGTGACGGAGGAACCTGCATACAAACTCCGTGCGAAGTTGCGTGCACAGGAATCACTCATTGTTGCGGATTTAATTGCTGTAATGAAGGGCAGGTATGCTGCATTGTTCAAAGGGGAGGACCTGCGAGTCCACCAGAATGCTATGATGATTTCTGTCCTGTTGGTTGCCCTACTTGCCTCTAACATTTTTTAATTTTATCATTTAAATTCTACTAGATAAAATCAAACTTATAAATGAAAATGCCCTCTTCACAAATTATAAAATTCCTTTCGTGCATTTTTATCGCAATCGTTGTTTTTTTAATCTATTTCCCTGTCATTTCATTTAATTTCCTTAACTGGGACGACAACTGGCTTATTCTTGAAAACTTCTATATTCAAAAAATTTCATGGGAAAATTTTTACCACATTTTCTTCGACTTTTCCAGGCGAACCCGTCTCATACTCGGAGCGGAATATCTACCTGTAAGGGATTTAATAACATCCCTTGATTTTGCAATCTGGAAAACATCACCTCATGGTTTTCACTTAACAAATCTTCTCTTTTACACATTTTCATGCATCCTCTTTTATCTTCTGCTTGCAAAGGAATCTGTTCATCCAGCGCTTCCTATCATCGGAACAATTCTATTTGTCATACACCCTTCTCATGTTGAGCCCACCGCATGGATATCAGACAGAAAAAGTATAATTGCAATGTTTTTCATGCTCCTTTCACTTTTCCTTTATATCGAAGCAACAAATACAAAAACCAGTAAGTTTAAAATTCTCCCTCTGATTTTTTCTGTGATTTCATTCATTGCAGGTGGCTTTGCAAAACAATTCATAGTAGTTTTTTCACTGATTATTGTCGCATACGAAACTATAATCAATCGAAAAAATTCCCAAATTTCCTTTAAGAAAAAACTCCCAATTTTAGGAATTTTTTTCCTTTTAACTGTCACTTTGTCTATTCTCCACCTTTATGCAGGTTTTAAAGTTGGAATGTTCTCACCAGGAAGAAATGCAAACGCTTTTTCTCTTCCTTTCATCTTATTCTTTGATTTTTTCAGACTTTTTCTTTTCCCATGTTACGGTGGTGGATGTTACAGTGGTGGAGTATTTATCCCATTTTCAATGGAATTTTCATATTTAAAATTCTTTGCAGGCATTATCCTTTTCTGCGGATTAACTGCTTTTGCATTCTACTTCCGTAAAAGGTTGAGGTTTCTTTCGTTCTCTATTGTTTGGTTCATTGTAACTCTCCTTCCATTTCTTCAAATCGTGCCCGTGCAAAACCTCCTGACATGGCGTTATATTTTCCCCGCAACAGCCTCTTGTGGCTGGGCAGTCCTGCAAATAAACAATATCATTCCCACTCAAAAGTTATCAATTAAACTGTTAATTACTTTCATATTAGTAATTTTTTCAACAATACTCATTTCAGTTACTACAAATCTTCTTCCCATCTTGCGAAACAACGAAACATTCTGGATGAGTGCCATAGAAAAAAATCCTCTAAATTTTATAGCTTACCAGAATCTGAGCAAACACTACTCTGAAAGCGGTGAGAAGGAAAAAAGTCTTGAAGTTGCAACTAAAATGATAAAAACCTTTCCGAAAAACCCTCAGGCACATTTCATTTTAGCCATGCGGTTATATGAAAATGCGAAAATACTGGAAGCAGAAGAGGAAATGAAAACCGCAATCAATCTAAATCCAAATTACAAAGAGGCATGGAATAACATGGGTTTTTACGAACTTGAAAAAGGAAACCACGAAAAAGCCCTGAAGTGTTTCGACAGAGCACTTGAAATTGACCCTGATTACGCCATTGCCTTAAATAATAAAGGACGCCTGTATTTGAAAACACTTGATATTGATACCGCCGTGGAATATTTTAAAAAGGCACTTCAAAAAGACCCATATCTCTCGTCAGCCCTCTACAATCTTGCAATTGTAGAATTACAGCGCGGGCACAAAATTAGTGCAATTAACAAACTCGAAAAACTCCTCTCGATAAATCCTCTTTATACCCCTGCGGTGCAAACATTAAAAATGCTTAAAAAAGAAGATTAAATCTTGCTTTTCTCCCTTAAATCTTTTTTATAATTATATAAAAGAAATGAAAAATATTAAAGAAATAAAAAAAATAATAAAACAACACAAAAAAGAATTAGAAGAAAAATTTAAAGTAAAAGCCATCGCTATATTTGGCTCATATATAAGAGATGAACAAACCCCACAAAGTGATATTGATATTCTTGTCGAATTTAAAGAGCCAGTTGGTTTTCTATTTATTCACCTTGCAGATTACCTTGAGGAGGTTTTGGGAGTTAAGGTTGATTTACTAACTCCAGATTCTATAAAACCTAATAGAAGAAAATATATTTTAAAGGAATTGGTTTATGTCTAAACGGGAGTGGTAATAGAATTATTTCCAAAAAATTAAAAAAGAAGATTAAATCTTGCTTTTCTCCCTTAAATCCTGTTTAATGCTATATTCTGATAAGCCGGGATGGCGGAATAGGCAGACGCACAGGACTTAAAATCCTGTGGGGCTATGCCCCATGCGGGTTCGATTCCCGCTCCCGGCACGAAAAAATGGCAAAAATAAAAATACCCCTTGCAGACCCTTCATGGGAATACCGCTCCCTCCGGAACGAAATTGATTCAGCGGTGAAAAAAGTCCTTGAAGAAGGAAAATTTATCATGGGTCCTGAGGTTGAACTCTTTGAAAAAGAAGCTTCAGAGTATTTAGGTGCTAAATATGCTATAGGGATGTCATCCGGAACAGATGCACTCCTTGCTTCACTGATGGCTATTGGAGTAAAAGAAGGAGACGAGGTTATAACAACTTCCTTCTCATTCATAGCTACAGCTTCTGTTATTGCAAGAGTTGGAGCGAAACCAGTATTTGTTGATGTGGAAGAAGATGGGTTCAATATGGACCCGGAAGGTATCAAAAGAGCAATAACAAAAAAAACAAAAGCAATAATTGTAGTTCATATTTTTGGGGAACCTGCCCGTATTGAAGAAATAAATAAAATTGCTCAAAACAACGGAATAAAAATAATTGAAGACTGCGCACAGGCATTTGGAGCAAAAATAGGTTCAAAAAAAGTCGGAACTTTTGGAGATATTGGCTGCTATAGTTTTTTTCCTGCAAAACCACTTGGGTGTGCAGGAGATGGAGGACTTGTTATCACCAATGATGAAAATCTTGCAACGATATTAAGAATGATGAGGGTTCAGGGAGCAAGCGGGAAAAACCTCCATAAATTCGTTGGAGGTAATTTCCGACTTGATACAATTCAGGCTGCAATACTTAAAGTAAAACTCAATCACATAGATTCATGGCTTGAAAAAAGAGGAATACTGGCAGGTAAATACCTTGAAAAACTTGCACCTCTTGAAAAATCCAGAAAAATAACTCTACCAAAGTGTAGACAGGAAACTATAAGTTCATGGGCTCAGTTTTCCATACTTGCCAAAAATCGGGACAAACTTAAAAATTATCTCCTTGAAAATGGAATAGGGTGCGAAGTTTATTATCCAATTCCCCTTTTCCGTCAGGAATGCATGGCTCATTTTTACGATAAAACATACGAAAAATATGAAAGAGTAGAAAAAGTATGCAGAGAGGTTCTCTCAATACCTGTTCATCAATCAATCAGTATAGAACATATAGAAAAAGTTTCACAAAGGATTATTGAATTCTATGAATAATTCAAAAGACAAAATGAAAAATGAAAAATATTTTTCTCACCCATCAGCAGTCATTGACGAAGGAGCGGAAATTGGAGAAGGAACAAAGATATGGCATTTCACCCATATCATGCCCGGCGCAAAAATAGGCAAAAACTGTAATATCGGTCAGAATGTTTTTATAGGTTCTTTAGCGCGAATCGGGAATGGATGCAAAATTCAGAACAACATATCAATTTATGATGCAGTCACGATAGAAGATGATGTATTTCTCGGACCTTCCGCGGTTTTAACAAATGTAAAGAACCCAAGGGCTCATATAAGCAGAAAACATGCTTACCTCAAAACTATCATTAGAAAAGGTGCTACAATTGGTGCAAATAGCACAATAGTTTGTGGTATAGAAATTGGTTCCTATGCATTCATTGGTGCAGGGGCAGTTGTAACGAAAAATGTTCCTCCTCACGCTCTCATGACAGGTGTCCCTGCCCGAAGAACTGGCTGGGTCTGCGAATGCGGAGGAATTTTGCCTGACCGCCAGCATGGAGGAAAATGCCCCGAATGTGGAAAGGAGTGGCACTTCGAATAATTCCACAGGAAAATTCTCCCTGGATATGGAAGAAAAAAACAAAAAAGCCGATTTAAAAAAAATTATAGAAATTGTTAATGCCCCACCACTTTTAATTGCATTTTTTTTCATTGCTCTCGCAGTCTCGGTAGCCTCACTTCCTGCACTCAAAGGAAAATGGGTCTATGACGATGAAAAACTTGCCTTTCATCCACTCATGGATGACTGGGGTGATGTCTTGAGAGCATTTGCAAAAACTTCCAAGGACTATTTCCCTTCAGAAAATGAAAAATTCAGCCTGATTTATTCTGGAAGAACATATCGCCCCCTGTCAATTGCAAGCCTTGCTGCAATAAATACTACTTTCAAAAAAAATCCACTCGCCCATCATATTTTTTCTTTGATTCTTCATCTATTCATAATCGCCCATCTTCTTCGAATTGTCTCACACTCATGGCAGGGCAATATTTCTTTATCTCATGCTTTTCTAATATCATTTTTTGCTCTCCATCCAGCGATGGGAGAAATGTCCTGGTATCAATCAAGAGTATCCAGAGCTTCCATGGCGGATTCAATTTTAGATTTTTCAATTTGATAACCATATGTCCAGACTATTTTTGGTCTTATTATGAGATACATGTCAAAAGATAAGTATGGAAATTCTTTTTCCCAGTCAGTGTAGAGTTTATATAATTCAGATATATACGCACTATAGTCTCTTTGTCCTTTAAGATTTTCCAGTTTTTTAAGCATTCGCTCTCGCAAATCCCGGTCTTCCACATATTTTAAATTTTCCTCAAGATTTTTTATCGCAAGGTCAATTCTGCCATTCTTTGAATAAAGAGTTGAAACAAGACTAACCATCCATTCAGGCTGATTTCCACTCAAAACCGCTTTCTTGAAATATTCTATTCCCTCAAGTTTTGCCTTCTTTTTGTCATTTTCAGTTTCAAGAAATGGAGGTAGTTCATAATAAAGGTCAAAACCAAGCATTGATAAAAGGTCACCATCATCTGGAAATTTCTCAACTCCAGTTTTTAGATATTCTATTGCCTTTTCTACATCGCGCCTCGTTATTCTTTTTGGAGTATAAATTGACATAACCCCAGCCCATCTGTATGCCCTCCTGAACATCGGGTCCATTGTCAATATCAACTTTGCATAAGAATGAAGATAAGAAAATTTTCCAATTTTTGCTTCACGACTCCCGGCATAAATAAGTCCCTGAATCCAGTAAAGGTCGCTTGCAGCCTCATTGTAACCTAAAACCATCCCTCGAAGAATCTTATGGTCTGGTACAAAGGAATAAACTTTAGATTCACCCAACTCACTTCTCAAAAACCTTGCTCTTGCACCTTCGATAAAAGTCAGCACATAAAGAAAAATAAATGCTAAAAATGCACAAATCTTTCCTGCAAGTTCAAGTTTCATTCCTTCATTCAAGAGGATCTGTTTCAATCAAATTAGATGCTTCTATTTCGCCTTCAGATGATACAATCCCTGTTCTCTGAAACAAACTCGTTTGACCATCTCCATCAAGGTCACCTTTTGCCTGCAAAGTGAAGTTAGCTCCCTGTCCTACAATTGTTGCTCCCGTTGAAAGATAATTGTAGGAAAAGTATGTCAATCCCACTTCCTGAAAATTTAAAGAAAGCCATGGTTCAAAATTCCATGTTGTTTTAACCTTTACTCCTTTAGGAACAGGGTCAGGATTCTGCTTTGAGGAAGAATCAGGAAAAACGAGACTATAAATTTTCCCATCCGAAGAATTGTAATGATTTTCAGAAAAGTAAACTACACTTCCTTTATAAAGTTCAGCAAGAGCATCCCGAGCCTCTGATGTTTTTGCCCGTCTCATATATTGTGAAAAGGTTGGAATTGCAATTGCAGCAAGAAGACCGAGGATTACAACTACAATCATAAGTTCAACAAGAGTAAAGCCCTGAGTTCTTTGCACAATATCAACCTTTCTATTCAGTTGGGTCTTTTTCAATCAGAGGACTTCCAACAGGCTCACCACCTTTAACTTCTGCTCCTCTCTGAAATGTGCTATGAGTATCATCACCATCAAGGTCGCCTTCAGCCTGAGCAGAAAATTTTGCTCCCTCTCCTACAGTGCCTGAGGCGGTAGAATTTGGTACAGAATATTTATAATAAATAGGCTCTGTCACTGAAAATCTGATTGCATGAAAAGTTGCATCCTTATCCCAATCACTACCCTGAACAACTGTTCTTGATCCTTTAGGAACAGTGGCTGGAAGACCACTTGTGGTTGCTGGAAACTGTAGTGTATAAATATTTCCACTTGAATCAGAATGCTCTTCTTGATAATATGTTACCATTCCCTTATATATGTACCCAAGATTTTCTTTTGCCTCAGATGTCTTGGATTGTCTGATGTATCTAATAAAGGCAGGGATTGCGATTGCCGCCAAAATACCAAGGATTACGACGACAATCATTAATTCTACCAATGTAAAACCTTTTTCCTTTTTCATTTTTTTCTTCTCCTTTTTACTAAAATTTTTTGTTATAAAAACTTAATATAATTAAATTAATACTAATATATTTTTAAATTTTTTGGGGGTCCTCTTAAGTAATATAAAATTTCATAATTCATTTCCTTTCCTCACTCTCCTTCATTTGTTATTAAAACAGTATTAATTCTATTTGTCACATCATAATAACTCAATGTTCCATCAGTATCGAGGTCACCCACCGCTCTTGCTGCCCACCAGTGGTCTGTATTGACAATTGGAGGAGGATTTGGACCTCCAAGCCCATCCCCTGGCAGTCCCCCCGCAGTCGTATAACACATATAAACTGGACCATCCGGGTGAACTCCAAGCTGCTTCCATGCAACAGGTGGGTCGCCCCATGGCATCTTCTGACCTGTCGGTGTTGCCTGAGGCCATAGCCCACTTCCTAAACTCTTTGCACCACTAACATCCGCATACTGACTGAACTCTGCCCTGTATGCTTCCTGCTTTGCCCTTATTTCCCCGAGCATTGCATAAGCCTCAGACACCTTGGCTCTTCTAACATACTTTGTAAATGTTACAATTGCTATTGCAGCAAGAATTCCAAGAATAACTACAACTATCATGAGTTCAACAAGAGTAAAACCGAAACTCATGGATTTTATATGCTTTTTCTTCATTTTTCCTCCTGATATTTTAAGCAAACTTTATACCCAGCATGAAATATACAAACTTTTCATTTTTTTGTCCAATTTTATAGGAATTAATTTTTTAAAATTGATTCCCCCCGACATTTTTTGTCACCACTTTTGCAAAAATTGTCAGACGAGGAACTCATCCATGAATTTTCTAACATCAAAAGAAAGAGCAAATCTTAAAAATCTCTGCATTTCCTCACTTTCCTTAACAACCCTTGACAAAAGTTCCAGAGGTATGTCCCCTTCAATGGATGATAGAAGGTCACCGGGCAAAAATTCCCTGACTGCGGTAGCAATATCACCTGAAAAAAGGAAACCGGTTTTTATGCATTCCATATCTCCAATTTTCTTTAAAATAGAAAAATCGGTTTTTTCAAGCCCCATCACTATTCCTCTAAGCCTTTCCTGAATTCTGTGAGGTATTATCTGCCATGCATCCTGAACTATTGAACTGACAATCGGGTCCATTTTTTCTTTCCTTGAATGCTTCCCAAAAGCAAAAGTCATTGCTTCAAGTATCTTTTCCCCTTCTTCCACAGGAAGTGTGCAAGCAAGAATCCTTCTGCTTGAAACACTCCATAAAACCTTACCAATAAAATAGTCAAGTGATGCAGGAATTTTCCCCAAAGGCAAAAGAATCACAACCGATGGAGGATTTGTCCTTACTGCTCGAAGTTCCATCTTCCTTTCACGCTTGCAATAAAAAACTGCACGAATATAACCCAGGGCACGAATCGCCCTTTCAATCACAGGCGCTACCGGTCCTGGTGAAAAAGGGGTTATCTGGTCAGCTACGGTAACTCCATAATCCTGAATCCTCTCTATTGATAACGACGGGAAATAATCCCACAGGAGTTCAAGAACCTCAAAAAATTTCTCTTTTCTCTCTTCATCATTCACAACAAGATTAGAAAAGTTCTTCGTCGTACCCTCTTTCCCTATCAACTTATAATCAGTTTGAGAAAATTTTGCTTCTCCTGAATTGAAAAGTGAATATATTCCGCGCAGGAGAAAAAGTGTGGAACGATTTGAAAAACACTGAGGGTTCATCTGCAAAATCGGAGGAATCATCTCCAATTTCCAGGGTTGCTCACAAAACTCCAAAACACTCCTATCACCCGGCAAAAATTTTTCAATTTCGACACCTTTTTCTTCCTCTTTTTTAGGGGGAGGTGGAACTGACGAAAGGGCTTCCTCAATCGATGAAGGGGTTGACTTTTCAGGCACCTTCTCCAACTCTTCTACTCTGCTTTCTACACCAAACCCCTTTTCCGTCGAAAGAACTGTCACTTCAACACTTATAGAATCTGCCCTTTCTCTTTTGTGGGGGATTGCATCAGCTTTCACACCATCCTGTTTTCTTTCTTCCAATTCCAAAGCTTCACCAAATAACCTTTCTGTAGCCTGTTCTATCTTAGAAACAACATCTATACTCTTACCCTCTTCTTCCTGCCCAGCGGTCAAATCTACAATGACTTTTGGAACTTCTTTTAACTCTACATCCTTTTTCTCGCTCCTTTTTTCTTCATCTATCTTTTCCACTTTTTCTACATCTACAATCGGAGGAGCAGAAAATAGTTTTTCCTTCATGAGTCTTGTAGAAACAATATCAACCTGCGGAAACATCTCATATGTAACTTCATCTTCTGAAACTTTCTCACTCACTTCTTCCATATCATCCCAGAATCTGTCCATTGATGGTGGAGGAACAGAACCAGGAGGAATTGTTTTCCGCATATCCTCATCAGAAGCGGATATTTCAATGAGCGTATCCCTGAAATCAGAAATTTCATCTATTCTCTTTATATAATCCTGATCCTCCTGTTTTGTAGAAATTGCATCCTCGAGGGAATCTATCCACTTATCAAGCAGTTTCCGTGCCAGTAATACCCCCGATGGACCCTGAACTGTAAACAAACGAACCCCCTCTACAACATCTATCCCCGGGTCTTTCTCTATGCACTCATTAATAAGACTATAAGCAGAATTAACATTTCCATTTTCCATAAATTTTTTCGCAACATCAACTACAAACGCACCAATTTCTTCCCTTCCCGTTCCTCCGCTTCGAAGAAGTGAAATTGCCTGACCTACTGGCGCAAATTGCTTCATTTTGATAGCCAACCTCACTATTCCATCAAGCACAGGTCCTTTGCGTGGTGAAACTGCCAGAGACTGCAAAAGAATCTGACTGGCTTTTTCATCATCACCAAATATTTCTTCCATATCCTTAGCGTAACGGAAATAAAATGCTTTTTGAGTTTCCTTGCCTGGTAAATGCCCTTGCACAGCTTCATGAATTCTTATAAAAAGATTTTTATCCGAATATTTAATCGCTCTTGCTTTTAGTTCTTCAAAAAGGTTTTGATTTTCCGGGTCACATTCAAGTGACCACAAAAGCATCTGAGATGCCTCCACCTCCTTCCCGAGTTTAACATCCATAATGAGTGCCCCTCTTTTAAAAAGAAAACTTGAAGCACCTTTATCCTCTAATTTTTCAGCAATTTCACGATAAAGTTTTACCGCATCTTCCCATTTTTCAATACTTTCGCAAAGAAGAGCAGCAAAAATTCCCACTTCATGAGCATTAGAATTACTTCTGTAATACTGGAGCGCTAATCTGTACCCAGACTCAATGTTTCCGCTTACCCATGAAATCAGTCCCGCAGTCACGAGATTGAGCCTGCTTGCTTCCCTATCTGGTGAAGAGCGCAAAAACATCCCCTTTACGGAATTTTCGTCTGAAAAATCTATTCCATACACCGATGACAAGAATTCAAAGTACTCTTCAGATTTTGAAGCAGGAACTCCTAAAAATTTCATCCGTCTTAAAGCAACAATGAGGCCTTCGATTCCCTGAGCACCCATTTCTTCGTAAATATGAGCAATTTTGAAAAGCTTTCTAATTTTTTCTTCTTTCCCTTCACACAGCAGAATACTCCTTTCAAAACATCCGAGGGCATCATGATATTTCCCCCATTCATTAAGGAAATCACCCGCTGTTTCAAAAAAGGTTTCAACCAGTAACCTGCTACTGCTATCCCTCTCTTCCAGTGGGAAAGGAATATTTATCATTGTCCTTAAAATATCCACCACCTCATCCCGCAAAGACGGATTTTTTTGAGCTTCGGATAGAGCAAACTTTAAGCACTCAAATATTTCGGAATGAAAATGACACCATTTAACAATACTTTTGCAAATCATTATGCCAGTTTTTCCATCAACCTTCCCTGCTTTAATTTCATTCATGAGATACTGCATTACCCTGCCGCTCCATCCAAATCTCTCCGCCATATTTTCAATTGACCTTACATATCCCTCACTTTCTCCCCCTTTTTGATACAAATTTGCCACAACTTCGTAAATTTCAGGATGAAGATGCTTTGGTATTAAATCAATATTTGCTTCAAGCATCAAACCTGCCCCAACAAAGTCCCCCTTTTCAAGAAGATCCTCAATGCTTCTGAAAATCGTCGGTGGATAATCCCCGAGATTCTCCTCGGCTATTTTCCAGAAAGTGGAAGTTTTTCCTTCATATTCAGGGTCAAGGTCCGAAATAGATGCTATCGTATAATAAACCATTCCTCTATCTGCGGTTTTCAGTCCATACGCTGTTTTTCTCTCTTCGAGTCTCATCAAACTTTCAACATCACCAGTTAAAGATGCTCTTTGGGAAAGTAAAGAAATTAATCGTACTCCTAATGACATTATTTTAGATGAAGCTTCGAGTAATCTCTTTAGATAAGGTTCAAATTTACTATTCCTCAAAATAATTTCAGGAGGAAGGGCGTTGCAAAGTTCTTCAAAAAAATCGAGTTCGGATAGGTCTTCAGCAGATTTAGATTCATCAGGCAGGTAAAAAGAAAATTTTTCTGCAAAATCTACTATTTTTTCATTATTATCCTCACGAACTATAGATAATGTAAAATTCCTCCAGTCGAAAATTCCCGCCTTCCCCATTGCAAGGAGAAGAGGAAGAATATTTTCTTTTTCCTCACCGGTAAGAAGAATACAAAGCAATAATTTCTTTGCATTTTCAGGCTCCCTTTTCAGCAATTCTACCGCGGGAACTTTATTTCTATCAAATACAACCAGAAGATTTTGAAGGTCCACTTTGGCTCTTAAAATTTTTTCCTCAAGCTTCTGCTTTTCATCAATGAGTTTAGCTCTGTCATCACCTGCTTCAGTAAACTGAATAATCTTATCTATCAAACGAATAGCAACTCCCGGCATCGAAAGAAACTCATCGGCAGTTTTCGCTCCTTCACTTACCCATGTAATCCATTGTGGATTCTGCGATATATTTAAAACTTCCATCGCTCGAACTAATCTTCTGCACGCTGAAAGGGTAACCCTCCCTGACTTTATTCCTTTCAAAACAAGTTGAATTGCGGATTCGTTTAAAGGGTTGAATTCCAGTACAAGTGACGCAAACTCAGAAGCATTTTTAGTATCACCAAACTCCTTTTCAAAAAGGAAAGCAATTTGCATTCCTATGGATTCCTTTTGTGCTGGGTCAGAAACCCATTCAAAACATCTTCCAAGAATCTCAAGCATTGTCCATGGGCGATTCAAACTCTGGGCAATTTCTACAAGTTTACTTAAAGCCCACATCTTCCCGGAAGAAATCCTCGTCAAAATTTCATACGCTTCCCTTCCAAATTCAATGGATTTCTCCATCCCTTTCGAACTCATAAGGGCACCTAAAGACCACAATGGATTCGCCCATCCTCTTCTATCCGACATCAAAATGAAACGGGTCATCAATTCAACAAGGTCTGTCCCCCAGCCTTTTGAACGCATAACTTCAACTACCCGGTCAAGAACCTGTGAACTTATCTGGACTTTTTCGGCTGCTTGAGCAAAAATCCAGGAAACAAGATCGAATTCCCCATTTTCAACCGCACAGTTAATGGCCAGTGGAAGAATCGCAGGGTAACTGCTTCCACCAAAACTTTCCATTTCTGCTCCATTGGTTCCACTGGCATCAAGGACAAAAGTGCCAACGCTATCTAAAAATCTCACCAATAAGACGAGATTTTGAAAATCGTAAGGCTTATAAATAAATGCCTGATGTATGCAATGAACCGCCTCCCTGATATTACCTTTGAGAAACAAATGAATTGAAAGATTCCGAAGCAGCGTCGTTTTAACCTCTCTGCTGGTCTGCAACGATGCAACTAGATTGGATAAATTCTGCAGTGCCCCTTCATCAAAAGAAAAACCGAGCAAATTTATAAAAAGATGCCGGGCATTTGCAGAATAATTCTCGGGAAATAAAGTGATTCCTCTGGAAAAATAGTGATTTGCAAAATCATAAGCCCCAAATGCACTTAAAAGAATATTCCCTGCTTCTACACATTCATCAGCAGACATTTCGTGATTCCCCATGACCTCCGAAATTTCTGCCGATACCATCCTGCCAAAAAGGTCAAAAAGTCTATCAATTTTTAATATCGTTAAATTTCCATTTCCATCCTTCCCTTCAACCCCATTTTCAACCCCATCTACCCTCACCATACCACTTATAACGAGGAATGATAAAAATTCCCCAACTTCTTTTCCCCATTTTTTCTCCATCTCTTCAAAAGTTTCACCTCCTGGTTCCGGAAGGGGTATTTCTTTCCCATATTGAAAGAGGCGAGAAATATATCCTATATAATTTTTCAAGCGCTCTGTTGGACGAAATTGAGTCTGTGGAGCAAATGAAATGGGCATTATTTTTCGGCTGTGAAGCGAAAGATGAAGATAATCGAGAAGAATTAAGGAGGGTTTTGCAGCCCATCTTGATTTGTTCTGTACGGTACTCGATTTCTTTGCAATAAATTCAACTCTGTCAAAACCAGTCGATAGAACCAGAGAAAAATGTTGAGCAGATAAATAGGATCGCCACTCTTCAAGTTCTTCTTCAGTAAGCCAGCCACCTCTCAAAAGTGCAACCCACGGTGCAATTTTCTTTTCCTCCGCCTGTTTTTTGACCTCTTCATAAATGTCTTCTGTAATCCTGTTAGATGAAAGCAGGAAATCAAGGATAGGTTCACTTTGACCTTCTATTTCACTCGATATTATAAAACCATCTTCAATATAAAAATGAATTGTAAAACCCCCGCCTGAAACAATCAGGTCCCCTGCAACACCCGGTAGGTCACAATTAAAAACAACATCAACTAACTTTTGAAAAAGATTTTCCAATTCTACTGCCCCACCGTTTTAAAATGAAAATTGCAACTTGTAAAATCTAAATTGATGGTGGCTGCTTTTAATTCTTTCTTTCATTTTTTATTGTGCATTTTCATTTTGAAATTTGCATCTTGAATTTTTCATTTTCCACTTCAACATTCGCAGAATGTCGTCAAGGATAAGGGTCTTTATCCATTTTAGGTCTGTCCTTCGTAGGCTGCCCTATAGAGGACTTAACTTCACCCTGTGTTTCTTCCGCAGGCTTTTTCTCAACATCTCCTCCACCTTCAGTATTTTCCTTCGTTTGTGCTTTTTCTTCTTCTTCAGCAGACTCCCCTTTTGCTTTTAGAATATCCTCTATTTCCGTAACATTTCTCTTGGCAAGGCTCGCCTGAGGTCCAGCCTGATAAACCTCGAGGTATTTTTTATAATACTCCAGAGCAAGTTTTAATTTTCCCTGCTGTTTTGATATATCCGCTATGGCTATTATTGCAGGACCATATCTACTATTGTAACTAAGGGCTTTTCGATAAGCATTCACTGCTTCCCCCTTCCTTCCGAGATCACTCAAACAGTCTCCAAGTGATGTCCAGACCTGCGAACTTTGAGGATTTATCTCCAGAGCCTTTTTGAAATATTCAATGGCCCTGTCACAGTGGTCTCCGTCCTGCAATTTACTCCCCTGAGATACGAGTGATTCGAAACTCTTACCTGACGGAATGGAAATCTGCCCCGAAGGATAAAATGTTTCCTCCTCTTTTTCCTGAGTTTTTGTTATTTGCGCCTCTTTTGCTTGCGCCTCTTTTGCAAGGTATTTCACTTCCCCACCTTCTATTGCTATATCACCCTTCACATCTCCTTCAACATACGCATCCGGGGTGGACGAAGCAATGAGCGGGGAAGGCTTTGAAAGGAGCTTCATCAATCGAACCGCAGGAGTATGCTCATTATCCTGGCCCAATATCTTCCCGAGTTCAAGATTTGCTTCGTTCCCCATCCCTTTCATCTTTAAAAATAGAGCCAGGTGATAGATAGCAGAAACTAATCCCTCGTCCTTGCGAAGCGCTCTATTTAAACCTAAAATGGCAGATTCCAGATTCTTGTCCTTTTCATAGTCTATCATGGTTTTTATGTAGATGCTGCGAGCGTCATCCGGCTTTGACTTTAATGCCAATTCTATTGCTTCAGCGGCAGAATCGAAATTACCGCTTAATCTGAGCACATCTGCATTTGCTCTCTGTACCTCCATTTTATCGGGCTGAATCCGTAGTGCCCTGTTAACATAATTCTGCGCCTTCGAAAGGAGTGAAGCAAACTCTGTCTGTAGAGCAGCCGTCTCAACACTGGGGTCCGCCCTTAATTCTAAAAAATCTATTTCGTCTTTTTTATACTGTGCTAAAATTGCATAAATTTGTGAAAGTTCTATTAATGCATTTATGTTGTTACCATCTTTTTCTATAAGAGATTTTAAAATCCCTTCTGCATCTTCGAGAGATTTGGGAGTTTCCTTTGCGATAAGGACTTTTGCTTTAAGCAAAGTTTCTTCGTTTAAAGTTTCCCTGCTTTTCGGTTCCTCTATCATACCAACACACCCGACCAGCTTCCCTCTATAATAAATACCTAAATAAATGGCAGGAATCAGACAAACAATGATTATTGCTGCGATTGCAATATGTTTTCCTCTCCTTGGCTGATAAACCGGTTTTAGAATTGATTCATCCTCTTCAGGCAGGCGTTCACTTTCAAGAGTTCTGGCAAGTGCCCCTTTTACTGTGGCAGATTCTGCATTCTGGAAAGAAGCTGAGGGTTCACCAACAGGAACCGTTTCACTCCGTTCAAGGGAAGTTTTCCATTCTTCTTCCTGGTGTTTCGAAACCACAGCAGATGGTTCATTCATCGCTTTCATCTTTGAAACATAAAGTTCATCGAGTTTGACTGTAGGTTCTTCCTCTTTTGATTTTGGAGAGACTCCTCTTTGAACTGTGGAAAGCTGTGAAACTTTAAACAAACCTGATAGTTCTACAATTTCACCTATCCTTTTCCATGTTTTGCCTGTTCTGGAAAGTTCGTCATCTGTTGTTATTTTCCCCTCAATAATCCATTTCTGAAGTGTTGAAAATTTATCTATATTGTAGACCTGTCCTTCCTTTTTACGAACCATCCATCCTGCAGTTTCCAGGGCATCGGGAGCATTACTACGAAAAATTTTAAACATATACCCGCACTGAGTACATCTAACTACCGTTCCCTTAGGACCTATCAGTGTGTCTTCAAAATCGTAAGTCGTTTTACATTTTGGACAAATTACTTCCATCTTGTTTTCAATAAAATTATAAATCACACATTGAAAAAAAATACAATAGTTTGGTATTTTGTTTTTTGGTATTTTAGTTTTATTGCATTTTTTATGAAACTAATATGTAAGTTTTAATTAAACCATAATGGTTCCCGCCGGAGTTTATCCCTGTTAAAACAGAGACGGGAATGAAAGAGAGGAAGGTTATTTAGATTTCTACTTTCGCGAGGATAAGAAGTTATTCCTGCGGAAGCAGGAATCTATAAATTATAATTTTCATTCTTGGGGGTGGGCAAAATCGCCCATGAGCATTTATAAAGGGGCATGGTTCAAAATTTAAAAAACACGAGATTAATTATCACCAAAATTGGTAAAAAGGTGGTAAAAATTCATAATTTTTTGTAGGGGCTTGATTTATCAAGCCCAATTTTTTGAACCATGCCTATAAAGGGATTGAATAAACCTTTTAATAAGTTTAAATTTTTAGTAAATATACCACTAAATATGCCGCCGGCGAAAATGGGAATAATATTTTACATTGTAAGCATGCAACCTGTTAACCAGAGTTCACATCAGGAGGTTGGGTTGAAAATTTTTGAAGGAAATACAAAGAAAATTTTTATCGATAGCCATGGCATTTCTTTTGCATCAAAAATGATAGAGAAAATAAAAACTGGAGGTTAGCTATGAATTACAAACAAAATATTTTTTCAACCATTGTTATTCTTTTAACCTTCCTTACTGTTATTCCGCTCGGTGGGTGTCCAATCTGGTGGGATGAATATGAAGAGGACAATGGATGCTTTATAGACGAAAACTGTAATGGGTACTGTTATGAAGATAACGATTGTCCTAATGGATACTATTGTGATGACTATTCAAGGTGCCAGGAATCAGGGGTATGTAACAATTCTTCAGATTGCGACGCAGGATACATCTGTGATACTTCAAGACACACATGCACACCAGCAAATTACTGCAACGATGATATTGATTGTGTGGAATATGCATCTTACTGCAATGAAGAAAGGAATATCTGCATTCCTACCGGTTACTGCTGGGAGGATGAGGATTGCACCAGGTTTGGAGAAAGTTTTGTATGTTCAATAAGAGGAGTCTGCGAACCTGATGAAGGGCCATGCCCTGATGGTCATTGTGGTTGCTCGAGCGATTCTGAGTGCACCAATGGCTGGCTATGCGAAGATGGGCTTTGCAGGGACCCTCAAACCCTGTGCACTTATAATTTCGAATGCCCAACCGGAACTATTTGCGTGAATTCTTTCTGCAGGGTGGATTGCTCTACTGGTAATTCCTGCCCAACTGGTCAGGTTTGTTCGCATAACCTTTTCTGCGAGGATAACCCGGCAGGAGGCGGGCAGTGTGTTTATGCATCGGATTGCGGAGACTCAAACTACAGGTGCGTTAATGGATATTGCACAAAACGATGCACAACAACATCCGAGTGTGGGGCATTCGAGGAATGTTTAAGCGGGCTTTGCAGGGCGAGTATTCCAGTGGATTTCGAATGTACGAGCAGCGCAGAGTGTTCTCCTGATCTTTCCTGCATTGACCACGCATGCAGAATGCCATGCGCTGCTAATATAAATTGTTCTTCCATGGGAGAATTTTCGGTATGCGGAAGTGGAGGAGTTTGCAGAACACCAGAGGAAGTTGCAAATGTGTGTGACAGGAGTAAAGATTGCAGTTCAGGAATTTGCGCAAATGGGGCATGCCTTTAACCTTTAATTTTTAATCTTCAATCTAACATTTTCCCATAATTTAGATTTCATATTTATTTCCGTTTTCTTTCTTTTTCCACTAATTCCAATCTTTCAATCCTGAATATTACTGATTTTAAGAGAATTTTGTCCTGTTCATTTAAAATTGCATCTCCCTTTGAATTAATTATCAGGGATTTCAGGCTTTTTTTTGCTTCTTCTATCCCACCAGGGGTCCACGAAAGCAAATGAGCATATTTAATTCTGCACCAGTTATTTTCCTGTGCATTTGATTCTTTTTTTATGCAATCTGTAAGAAGGGACTTTAGCCCATCGAGTGGGTAAGGAATAATCCAGTTTCTTGTTTTTGCTATGTATTTTTCCATTACTTCTACCTTTTTCCTTAAAGGCAAATCCCACAACCCCGCCTTTTTCCATACCTCCTCCCCCGAACCCTCCTCCCCCGAACCCAGGTTATTTTTTTCCTTCGCCGAACCCTCCCTCTCCGAACCCAGGTTATTTCCCTCCCCACCCCCCTTCTCCCCCTTCTCCGAACCCAGGTTAGTGATTATCTTGAAAATTTCGGGACTTATCTTCTTTTGCCATGTTTCACTAAAATTTGAAAACTCTTCGAAATCTGAAAGAATTTTTTTAAATTTTAATGACTCTGTAATGGGGTGAAAATCCCCACCTAATTCTTTATTAAATGAACGCAGGAACATCTCAAGGTCCGTGCTGGTAATGGGGGAGGTTGCCCATGAAGGATTTAAAAGTGTCATCAAGTATTCATCAACGTAAAATGCTGAATCAGCGCTTAAAAAGAAATCATCCGCAATATATGACCCCATGAAAAATTGTTTTCCAGCCATGTAATGCAATCTTGGATTGTCCATGGTTTGAAGACCGTAATCCCTGAAGTAGTAATCTGCATATCCACTCGTCCAGAGTTGACGAACTAATATTGAATCAAAAGAAGAGATACCAAGTATGCTCAAAGAATCTCTAACTTTCTGGAAATTTTCAAAGTTTTTAGAGGCTTTTTTTAAATCTTCCCTCGATATAGAATAATTGCTTGCAAGAATAAGCAGATCCCCCTCGTTTGCAATAAACACATAAAGATTATTGAATTCATTCCTGAGGGTATTAATGACCATACCAACCACCTCGGGTCTGGACTCATACCTATGAATCCATTGCATTAGAATTCCATTAGAAGCAAGATGCTCTTTTACAAGATCATAGAATTCTATTGTAAAAAGGGCATCCACACCTGTCACCCATGGATTGCTCGGTTCTGAAATAATAATATCCCATCTTTCTTTGCTTCTTCCTATTATCCTGAAAGCATCGCCAAAATGAATATGGAGCCTCTTGTCCTTATGAATATTGTGATTGGCCTTTGAAAAAATGGGAAGGGCTTTTATAACAGAATTAGAAATTTCTGCTACATCTATTCTTTTAACATCTGGATAAAGCGAAATTTCCCCTGCTGTAACTCCTGTACCAAGCCCAATTATCATCACTTTTCCACGATTTTGTGCGAGGAGTGCAGGAATATGAGCCAAAAGTTTTATTGTGTATACATCACCTGTTGTTGAAGAATCAGACTTGCCATTTACCATTATGGAAAGTGATGGAAAATCTAAAATTTTTTGCAATTTAATAAATGAAATTACTGACACAGTCGAATCAGAACCATCATCGTAATAAAGAACCTTCATATTCAAAAGATGATTTTTAAAAAAATTACGAGGACCATTAAAAGAGCTGGCTTGCGCTTCCCTTATTCTGAAAGTTCCCTTTACGAAATGGCTTTTATCATAAGCTGGGGTTTTGAGCAGGAGGAAAATCGAAAATGCCGTCAAAATACCACTCCATGCAAGATGCTTTTTCGAAAGGGAAGAACCAGCCAGAATAGAGGAAATAGAAGCCATCAAAATTGTAAGGGAGAAAATTTCCGGAATATCCATGAAATTGTACAAAATTATGCCTCCAGCAAGACTTCCAATTAGATTTCCAATAGTATTAAAGGAAAACAGGTAACCTGAGTACTTACCTATGAGAGTGAAATCTCTTTTTATTTCATGAAAAGCTATTGGAACAGTAGCACCCATTAACCCTGCTGGAATAAAAAGAGTTAAGAGTAAGACTAAAAATGTTGATACCCAGTAAGCAATGAACCCTGCATCATTTGATTGAAAAGAAACTCTCAAAACATGCGCCAGGTAAGGCCATGAATCAAGTGTCAGGTAAATAAGAATCAGGAAAAATGTTATGCAAATCTGATTGAAAAAAAGAAGTGACCTCGGGATATTTTTCATCTTCCCAACAATCAGACTCCCAGCGGCAATGGAAAAAATGAAAGATGAAACTACCATGGTAAATGAATAAGAGGAGCTTCCAATTGAAAGTCCCACGAGTCTCATAATGACATTTTCAAGCGCCATTACATAAAAACCAGATAGAAAAGCAATTGCGTATAAAAATGAAGGGGAATATCTGAGTTTACTTATCTCTCTTACATCTTTTTGTTCCTGATTTTTTAGAACAACTTCTTTGTCATAATCCGGAAGCAAAGCAATTTTAGGTGCAAAATGAGAAGTAAAATAAAAAAATAAGGCAATCATGATGTTCATCATTGCCGAAGTCATAACTGTAAGCGGAAGTCCAATCACTGGAATCAGTAAAAAGCCTGCGGCAAGTGTACCTATAAATGCTCCTGCGGTATTAATTCCATAAAGAAAAGCATGAATTTTGGTAGATTCATCAAGGGTGCGAGAAATTCCCCTTACAAGAATAGGTATTGTTCCTCCCATTAAAATTGTGGGAATTCCTATCAAAATTATAGTGCAGACCAGTCCTTGAATAACTATTAAAACAGGGGGAGAAAAACTCCATGTGTAAGTAGCGGAAAATATCGCAGAAAATAAACGAGGGAAAATAATCCCCCACGCGCCAATACCCAATTCGAGAAAAGCATAAAATCTGAAAGTGTTTTTAATTTTGGTTGATAACTTGCCAAAAATGTAATAGCCACAAGAAAGCCCACCCAAAAAAACAGCAAGAATGATTGCAGAACCTGTTGAATCACTACCCAATAATCTACTCAAATACTTTTGCCAGACCACCTCATAAATAAGCCCGGCACTCCCTGAAATAAAAACGAAAAAGTAAATGAAAACAAGATAAATTTTTCGAAAATTGCTATTAAATTGCATTATTATAAAACTCCCTTTGAAAAACATAAAAGATTTCGATGGAATCTTTCAACCCCAATCCATGAAATTGCAGTTTTTTTTATTAATAAATCAAGGTGTGATAGTGGCATTTCCAGAGCCTCCTTTATAGTAATGGAGTTAAAAATTTCATCGGGTTTAAGAAAAGTTATAATTTTATCCCTATTTTTAGAAATATTATTATAAGGGCAAACTTTTTGACAAACATCACAACCAAAAGCGCTACCACTCTTTTTTATAAAAAAAGAAAGGGTATCCAAATCAACTGAAACAGGTGAGGTAGTGTATGTAGATGCACAAAGGCGAGCATCAACGATTCTTTCGCTTACTATTGCTCCGGTTGGACAGGATGTGATGCAGATATCACAATCACCGCAACCGTAACCGTAACCGTCCTTATTACTACCATCCTTAGCCAGGTAATCTTCCTGAGAATTGGAATTGGGGAAATTGTCCTCACAATTTTCACAATTGTCCTCACCCAGGTTATAATTGTCCTCACCCAGGTTATTGTAATTGGGGTCCTCACCCAGGTTATTGGATCCATTGGACCCAACCCAATAGACTTTACCCCAATCGCAATCATCACCCCCATCATCATTACCCTCCTCACCCTCCTCACCCCTACCCAGGTTATTAGGTTCAATAGCAATGTCAATAAATGCACCACCAAGGACAATCGTAGAACCAACACGGGGAATTAAAAGAAGGCTGTTTTTACCTATCCAACCCATACCACTTTTTCTTGCCCATGCTTTTTCAAGAACAGGAGAAGAATCACAAAATACTTTGTATTTAAAAGAACCATATTCCAGAGTAACCCTTTTTAGGACTTTTTTAATTTGATTTTTCATAACCCTATGGTAATCACTGCATCTTGCATAAGATGAAATACATGATGCAAGAGAAAAAGCAGGGGGAACAATTACAGGATAAAAAGCCGAAAAAATGACCAGCATTGAAGCATTTCTGAACATACTGCTGGAAGCTGGGTTAATTCTAATATCAAAAGTTTTAGATAAAAAATCGAAGGGACCGTTCCTTCCTTCTTTTAGCCATTTTGCAAACCTATCCCTTTCTTCTTCAAGAGAAGTTGATTTTACAAAGCTACAAGACAAAAAACCTTGTTCCATTGCTATTTTCTTGATTAAATTCTTCAGCTTTTCAATATCACTCAACACTAATCCTCCGTTTTTCAAATCCTATTAAAAAATTGCCCCTCGAACTTAAAGAAAGCGGTGGAGGGCGTAGTCAGTCATGTAGATGGTGGATAGGTAGAAGAGCTGGTGAAGAGAGTCGAACCACGGGGGACAGCAGACATCATGAAGTGCTACGGAGTTCTTAAACTGGAAAATCGAGGCTTTGTATAGAAAACTTAAATAATGTACCTTACAACAAAGTCTGCCAGTGGTGCAAAACAAAAGGGCATTAAACTCTAATACTATCGTTTCCCATCCCCACAGGTTAAAACCTTTTCCTTTTGGTGTAATTGAAAAGGCATATTTTTTGTGGAATTTAATGAGCGCCCCACGAACATCAAATTTCCTGCTACATGCTGCAAAAAATATAAGTTGGTTGAAAGGGGTCAATGAGATTCTGTTCCCGTACCCCTTCGAATCTGGACTCTTCGAACCCTCGTTTTTTTCTGGATGCGAAAATATTACCATTTTACATATTAACTTCATCAAGCGTTTATCTTTAATGAATATTTTATTGAATTGAAATATTAATAAAAATAATTATATTTAGAAAGTATTTAGCAGGGAGATGAAAGCTCAAGTTAACATTAACACGGGAGCATTAATATTTGCACTATTTTTACCTTGGTTTTTAATTATTTTTTCATGCAGCCAATATAATTCCGTAAAAAAAAGCACACCAGATGGGAGATTAATGTTCGATATTGTCCCAGACGACGCTATTATAAAAATTGACGACAACATAGTGGGAACAGGGGAAATGCTAAAAAATAAAACTCTTCGAATTAAAAAAGGAAAACACAGGGTAAAAATTGAAAGAAACGGATTTTTCTCTCGATGGTTTGAAATAAACATTAGTGAGATCAAGAAAAAAATTAAAGTAGAATTAAGGAAAATTCCTGAACCAGTTTGTCCATGAAACTTATAACAATTAAAAGACAAATAGGGTTATTAAATTCAGTTTTTCATATTACAGTACTAATTTTAGTTATTATAGCAGAAATCTTATTAGGTGGATGTGGTCAGAAGGGAAGGCTTTCGCATCCTGTAAACCCAAACAAACCGATAGAGCGGGTTTTGATGGAACCGATTGTAATAAAAGCACAGGAACAGGAGGGAGGTGAGATTAAATTTGAATATTATGATGCAGAAAGTCTCTTTGATGAGGGTTTAAAAGCAATAGATGAAGGGAATTCAGAAAAGGCAGTAAAATATTTCGAAAAAATAATTTCAGAATTTCCAGGTACTAGTTTTATAGAGGCCGCGATTTTCAATGCAGGATATTGTCGTGAAATGCTATCTCTTAAAGAGAACAAAGAAGCCAACCTGATTGCAGCAATCGCATTATATGAACGACTGATCAAGGATTTCCCAAACTCCCCCTATATAATTGATTCATTATTTAGAAAAGGTTACTGTCTTGAAGCATTGGGAAAAAATGAAGAAGCACTGAAGCTGTATCAAACTATGCTTGAAGAAAGAAAAGATTTAAAAACACAGGATAAAATAGAATTAAAAGCAAGAGTAGGAGAAATTTTATTCTGGTCCAAAGAATTTAGCAAAGCGGAAAAAGAACTTAGAGATACTGTTTTTTTCTTCAAGCAATCCAGTCAGGATGAACGGATAGAAAATACATATTATGCTGCTCAAGCTCAATTTGATATCGCGGAAATTATGAGAATGAAATTTGAATCCATTAATTTTTCTATTGATGAAAAAGAAATAAGACAGCAACTGGAGGAAAAATTAGGATACATGATAAAAGCCAAAGATGCGTATATAGCAACAATAAAAATAGGGAATTATATATGGGCCGTAGCTAGCGGGTATAGGATTGGAATGCTTTATAAAACCCTCTACGACCAGATTATGAATGCCCCCATTCCGCCAAAAATTAATACTCCCGAACTAAAAAAAGTTTATATGGAATTGCTTGAAGAAAGGGTTAGACCATTGCTGAAAAGTTCAATAAGTGTATGGGAAAAAACTCTTCTTATGGCAGAAAGAGTGGGGTATCAAGGGGAGTGGACCCAGAAAGTTGAAAATGCAATAGAAGAAACAATGCAAATTATCAATAAATAGAAGAAATGTTTTAAGATTAAAGAACCAATAAGAATGAATAACTAAGAATGGTAACAATAAAATCATGGCTGGTTTGACTAAAACAGCAGATGTAGTAGTAATCGGGGCTGGTATTGCCGGGCTCTCTGTAGCAAGAGCTTTGACAGAAAAAACCAAAGTAAAAGTTGTTGTTATAGAAATGGAACCATCTTATGCGTGTGGGTCAACAGGAAAGGCTGCTGGTTCTGTGCGAAGACAGCTCCACACAGAAACACTCACAAAACTTGCCTGTGAAACCACTAATGATTTCAAGACATTCCCTGAGAAGTACGGAATCGAAATTGAATGTGAAAACCCTGGTTACTTGAACATTACCGGTAGCCCTGAGACGAGCGAAAAACTGATAAGAGAAAATGCCATTCATTCAAAAGTGGGATTGAATGCGGAAATCTTAAAACCTGATGATATTAAAGAAAGGTGGAATTTTATTGATGTTCGGAACATTCTTGTTGGAACATACAGTCATGACTTAAATGTAGACCCATACTGTGTTGCAACTGCTCTTTTCAAAGCGGCAAGAAGTAGAGGAACTGAATTCTGGTTTTCAACTAAATTTTTGGGTTTCATTTCAGGCAAAGAGAAAAAAATCGAGGGTATAAAAACAACCCGTGGAGAAATCCATACCCAGGTTATTGTAAACGCTGCTGGTCCCTGGGCGGGCAAAATATGTTTGGATGCAGGCTGTAATATAATCCCTCCTTTGATTCCAAAGAGAAGAAACATATGGTTGCTTAAAAATTTAAGGAATGTACCTAAAACTATTCCTTTTATAGTGGATTGGGATTCGCCTTTTTACATAAGACCATACAGAGAACTATTTCTTCTTTCACTAATGGAAGAAGATGAACTTCCCTTATTAGGTAACGATCCCCCTTTTGACTGGGAAGGAATATTCAAAATAGAAAAAAGGGTTTCTTCACGAATTCCCACCATACTTGAAGCAAATATTGGAAAAGGCTGGTCAGGTTGGAGAACCATAACACCGGATGACTGTCCTGTGCTTGGGCAGTTAGAAGATGTTCCTGGACTCTTTATAGCAGGCGGATTTGGCGGTCACGGAATAGCACTTGCACCATCGGCTGGAAGATTATTAGCTTCATACCTACTTGGTGAAAATTCACCTTATAGAATTGAAGAATTTTCCATTACTCGTTTCCCACCCAATCACCCAATCCCTACCCAGGTTAACACATAAATTCTAACCCAGGTTAACTTGTTTTGACTTAAAACTTTTTGTAGTTGATGAAAAACTATTATCGAGTGATCATTGCCAGAGTATTTTAATTTAAGGTAGTGAAACTAAGGATTTTGAAAAATGAACACCTCATTAGTTGGTTTGAGAAAAAGTATAGAATGGAATTATAAACCTCTTATTTGGCTTTAGCAGAATTAAGATGGAATTATTCGTACTTACCTAACAAATTTGACTACTTTTTACGCCCAGGGTCTACATTTAACACCCATGAATC
>Ga0078972_1004656_pt1 | contig 36824 bp, 40 predicted proteins | sample YelNatPaOPGAMG01_FD_67568 | JGI IMG/M metagenome (GOLD analysis project Ga0078972, IMG submission 67568) | Hot spring thermophilic microbial communities from Obsidian Pool, Yellowstone National Park, USA - OP-RAMG-01 (SPADES assembly) (version 2) | ecosystem: Environmental > Aquatic > Thermal...
GAAGGCTCGAGACGGCGCCCCGGGCGGGGCTCCGCCCCGCACCCTGGTCCGGCGCGCCCAAGTCACAGGACTACTTACGGTTCATTTTCGGTTCAGGGTTCTTCGCCTCGTAGTCGAGGCGGCAGTAGAGGCGGTAGTGGTGGCGCTACGGGCCGTCGACACGAACCTCGAACCAGCCGGTCATGTCGCCCTTCATCGCCTCGCAGTAGCCACCTCCGGCGTACCGCTTCGGCGGAGCCTCGGCGACGGCCACCAGCACCGCTCGCATCGTGGCGCGTATCTTCGTCGGGCAGCCGTTCAGGAACTCCCGCCCCGGGACCCTCTCGGCGGGGTCGTCCTCGGCGTGCCGCCGGAAGTACACGACGTCGTGAACGTCATCCGACGATGGCGCTGTCCTGACCTCGGGTGCGGGATGACGCGGCGGCGTCTGACTTCGGCGCGACCGCTTGTCCGGGCTCATGGAGGCGATGGTAGAGCTGAGGCCCCGACCCCGCTCAGACCGCTGCTGTCCACGTTCGTCGTCGCAGTCTCGCCTGAGCCATCGGGGTCGGCGCGTTCATGACCGCTCGCAGCCGCCGTCGGCGTTGAGGTGGGCGTTGAACCTGCTCGATCACCGCAGCACGCTGTGCCTGCCGTACGAGCAGCGCCGCCGAGGGCGTCATGGCTCCATTGGAATCCGCCGCTCGCGGTCCACCGCGCAGCCTGTGGACGATCAGGGATTCTCGCGTTCTGCTCAACAGAATTCGCGGTGATCTGACCCGGCAGTGCCCTCCGTGGATGTTGGGGTTGGTTGGTCGTTGTAGTCGGTGATGTTGCGTAGGTCAAGGGTGTGCGACAGGTGCGAGCCCGGCCGACGGGTGCTGCGGGTGTTCGAAGGCAATGCGGATCGAGCGGGCAAGACGTCACTGCGACCGGTGGCCGTGCGAGTCGCATCGCTGCTCTGGTGGAGCTCGGCTCCGACGCTCGAGTTGCAGGACTGGATCGTCGGGGGCGTCACCAGCGCCACAATGGCCGCCAAGAGGCACGCAGCGCCCGATCACGACACCCGATCGGCCCCGAGGGCGGCGAGCTCGCCCGGTGGAGGAGTGCCGGGCATGGCGAGGACGCTGAGCTTGCCGGGGCCGAAGGCGACGCCAAGCTCGGTGATCGTGAGGGCGTCGAGCCTGCCGGGCACGAACACACAGCTGGCGCCGGCATCGAGGTAGGCCCGACCGCATGCGATGGTCTCCGCGAGGACCTCTGCGGGCTCGCGGGCGCCGCCCACGAGATGGGCGTCGGTTCGGGCGTTGAGCACGAGGGGCACGCCTTCGCGCGCTCTGCGGCTTTCACCGCGGTTATCACGGCGGCGACTGCTTCGGGCAGGGGGCGCATCCGGTCCTCGAGGTTGGCGCCGACCACGCCGGCTGCGACGGCCCTGGTGAAGGTGGTGGCGACGTCGCCGTAGCCTGCCTCCAAGTCGGCGGTGACCGGCAGGTCGGTTGCCTCGACGATCCGGGCGGTCATGTCCAACACGAGGTCGAGGGGGATGTGCTCCCCGTCGAGGTAGCCGAAGGAGGCGGCGATGGCTGCGCTCGCGGTGGCAAGAGCCTTGCAGCCCGGTTGGGCGGCGACGACGCGGGCGGAGGCCACCTCCCAGACGTTGACGAGCACCAGCACCAGCAGCTCGGGGTCGGTGTGCAGTCTCAGCAGCTCGGCTGCCTTGTGGGTGGCGTTCATCGGCGGTCGCAGTGGCAGCGCCAGGTGTGGCGCATCAATCGAAGACCGGTACGCGGGTGCGGGTGCGCTTGAGCTCGAAGAAGCCGTCGGTGCCAGCGACGAGGAGCACCCCGTCCCAGAGCCGTCCAGCCACCTCGCCTTTGGGGGCCGGGATGACGACAGGGCCGAAGAAGGCCACCGTGTCGCCGTCAGGGCCCGGTGCGTGGATCACCGGGGTGCCGACGTCTTCGCCGACTGGGTCCATGCCGGCATGGTGGCTGGCTCGAAGCGCATCGTCGAAGTCGGTGCTTTGGGCCGCGTCGGCGAGGGAGGCGGGAAGGCTCACCTCGCTGAGCGCGTCGAGGTAGAGGTCTCGGGTGACGTCGCGACCGTCGGGATGCAGGCGCGTCCCGAGTGCGGTGTACAGGTCGCGGAGAACTTCGGGGCCGTGGGCCTGCTCGGCGGCGATCGCAACGCGTACCAGTCCCCATCCGACATCCAGCAGTCGCCGGTAGCGCTCGGACAGGTCGGCCCGGCCTTCGTTGAGCACCGACAGGCTCATGACGTGGAAGCGGACCGTGATCGGCCGGATGGCCTCGACCTCCAACAACCAGCGAGACGTCATCCACGCATACGGGCAGATCGGGTCGACCCACAGGTCCACGCTGTTCGCTGTCATCGGCTGGGCTCTCACCGCGCGACCGACGCTCCGACCCGCTCGGAGGCGCCAGGCTGGCGCTTGCGACCACCGCTGCGTCCTCGTCGATCGCCGACCGGCCGGGGAGCAGCCTGGCGCCACGCGTCGACGACGAGCGCTTCGACTTCGTCGGGATCGCACCGGTCGAGCGAGACGGTGATCCAGCCATAGCGGCCCAGGTAGGCGGCGACGGAGAAGACGGCCGGATCGGAAGCCACCAACTCCGCCTGGTCATCGACGGTGGCTTTCATCGTCGCGGTGGATCCGTCGGGGCCGAGCGTCAAGAACAGCTTGCCGCCAACCCTGAAGGTCGGCTTGTGCCACGTCTCACGCTCCTCGACGCCTGTCAGTCCGAGCGCGACCGCCCGCAGCCGGTCCCCGATGCTCGCCCCCACCCCGATGCTCGCCCCCACCCCGGTGCTCGTTCCCACCTCGGTCATGGTGCACGAACCGTAGGGGAGACGAGCTCGGGGAGGTCCAACATGCGAAGCCAGGTGCCGTCGCTTTGGCGGCGGCACACCTGGGCTCGTGCGCCCGCCCCGTCGGCGGCCACCGTGGCGGTGAGCGCGATGTCTCCGCTCACCAGCGCAGCCAATGGCTCTTCGGGCTCGAAGCGGGGACCGCCGGCTAACACTTTCTCCCACAGGGCGCGGATCGCCTCACGGCCCACCGTTTGGCCGCCCGGCGGGTACGCCATCACTGCGTGGTCCTCGTAAAGCGCGGCGATGCCTGCCGCGTCTTTGGCGTTCGCCGCCTGGACGAACAACCCGGTGAGCTCCTCGGGGCGTCTCGCCGCCTGGTCTGCCATCACGTCCTCCTTCGTCGCTGCCTCCAGCCTGCGCCGCCGGCCGCCACAAGTCCAACAGATCGCAGTGATGACAGCTAGAATCACAGGTTATGGAGCTCCGGCAGCTCGAGTATCTCGTCGCCGTGGCCGAGGAAGCCAACTTCACCCGGGCCGCAGCGAAGGTGCATGTCAGCCAGTCGGGTATCAGCGCCCAGATCCGCCAACTCGAAGGCGACCTCGGCGCCACCCTCATCGACCGTTCCGGGCGCAGTGCGACCCTCACCGCAGCAGGAGCCGCCGCGCTGCCCCACGCCCGGGCGGCGCTCGCCTCTGCCGGCGCGCTCCGCCAGGCGATCGACGAGGTCAACGGGCTCATCCGCGGCGACCTCGTCGTCGGCATGGTCACGGCCTGCACCGTGACGCCCCTGTTCGACATCCTCGCCACCTACCACCTCGCCCACCCCGGTGTCGCCATCAGCGTGGTCGAAGACCGATCCGACCGGCTCATCGAGCGGGTCCGGTCGGGCAGCGCCGATCTGGCCCTCGTCGGATCGGTCGGCGTAGCCCCAGCCGACCTCGAGTCGTTGCTGCTCGTTGACGAGAACCTCGTCGCCGCCGTCCCCCCCAATCATCCCCTCGCCGCCGAGCGTCGCACCACGCTGGCGGGCCTGAGCGCCTATCCGATCGTGTGCCTACCGGCCGGGACCGGCGTGCGAGCCGTGTTCGACCAGGCCTGCGCCGCGCAGGGAGTCAAGCCGGACATCGCCCTCGAAGCCAGCGCTCCCACGACGGTCGTCGACCTCGCCGCCCGCGGCCTCGGCGTCGCCGTGCTCAGCGAATCCATGGTCGCCGCAGAGTTCGATCGGCTGGTAGTGGTCGCCCTCGACGGAGTCGAGACCCGAGCCGTGCTCGCCCTGGTCTGGAATGCCACCGAGAGCCCAGCTCTCCGGGAGCTCGTCCGCCAGTGCCGCCGAACCCTCGGCGGCATGGCACCCGCCGCTACCGGAGCGGCTGTCGCCGGGCACGGCGCCCGCTGAACGGTCCCTCTCGGAGTGTCGCTGCGTTCGTTCGGTCGGTGTCAGTCAACAGCACCGGTCATCATGACCGGGACCGTGCACCGACCAATTGAACCCATTCTGGCAGTCAGGTCAGATCGCGCCCAGGTACACGGCGACCGGTACGGAGGTGAAGCCGAGACGTTCATGCGCGTGTTGGCAACTGGCGCGCTCACCGTCACGACGGCGGGGTATGGCAGGGCCTGAAGTCATCTGGGACGACCAGAGCAGGTGCGGGGACACGTCTCGTTCGCCCAGCCGGCACCATCACTGACAGCGGTGGTCACCACGGGTAGGGTCCTGGCCGCCAACGGGCAGTTTCTGATGGCTGCCGTCGCTCCGATCGCAACCCGCCGCGTGTCCGCTGCACGATCGGCGACTGGGACAGCACGCGTCCACGCGGTTCTGCGGCCGGCGAGCCCGCCGACGACTGGTACAATGACTCGTACCAGTGTCGAAGGAAGGGCAGCCGTGACCGTCACCGCCAGCGAGGCCCGCAAGAACCTGTTCCCGCTCATCGAGCAGGTCAACGACGACCGCCAGCCGATCGAGATCACCTCTCGCCGGGGCGACGCCGTGCTCGTCTCGCGGGCCGACTGGCAAGCACTGAACGAGACGGCCATGCTGCTGCGGGTGCCTGCCAACGCCCAGTGGTTGTTGGAGAGCCTGGCAGAGGCCCGCGCCGGGGTACGAGAAGAGCACACCCTCGATCGGGGCTAGGTGCGCCTCGTCTTCACCTCTCGCGGGTGGAAGGACTACCTCTGGTGGCAGGCGAATGACCGGGCCACCCTGAAGCGGATCAATCGCCTGGTCGACGATGCTCTGCGCGATCCGACGGCAGGCATTGGCAAGCCGGAACCGTTGCGCCACGTGCTCTCCGGATGCTGGTCACGGCGCATCGACGAGGAGCACCGGCTGGTGTATCTCGTTGACGGCGAGGACTTGATCGTCCTACAGGCCCGTTACCACTACGAGGCATAGAACGCCGAGCGACGATGATCCAAAGCACGGCAGCCCGCCGCGTGCCCGCTAGCCGATCGGCGAGTGGGACAACGGGTAGGCGACAAGGAGAAGACCAGGTTCAGTTGCGCCGCGCCGCCAAGTGGACGACGCGCTTGAGCTGGCGGTAGGGCTCTTGTATGCGCGCCTCGAGGAGAACCGCCGATCGCCATATGCGACTCCCGGCTCCGGCGGTGGGAGCTAGCCAACGAGAGCGCAACCGCGGTCGCTCGGTAGCGTCGCAGGCATGAGCGAGAAAGGCGAGCCGGTGCCCTTCGAGGTATACGAACCGGGCGTGTACTTGCACGGAACGAAGGCGGACCTCGCACTCGGTGAGCTGCTGATCGCTGGCCGTGAGTCCAAGTTTGAAGACGGTCGGGTGATGAACTACGTCTACTTCACCGCCACGCTCGACGCCGCGACGTGGGGAGCCGAGCTCGCGTCTGGTGAAGGCCGCGGGCGAATTTATGTCGTCGAGCCGACGGGCGAGCTCGAAGACGACCCCAACCTCACGGACAAGAAGTTCCCTGGGAATCCGACGCAGTCGTTCCGTAGCCGCGAGCCGCTCCGCGTTGTCGGCGAGCTCGTCGACTGGGTCGGGCATTCATCTGAGAAGCTGGCGGCCATGCGCGCAGGCCTGCGGCAGATAGAAGTGGGACTGATCGAGGACTGAGCGACGGTGCTCTCAGGAGCCGTGAGCGGCCTTGCATGGAACCGACGTTCCAAGGCAAGGTGGCGGAAGGTTCCGCGCTCAAGCTCTGGGATGCTCGCTCAAGCCCGATGTGATGCCATGAAGGAGCGCTCCGCCGCTCTCGCGTAGCGGGCCTGTGCGGTGTGGGTCCGGGCGTCGGCTACTGGGAGAAGGACATGGCCCGCGTATCGAGCGCCGAGACGATCAAGGCCCGCCCTCGTCGTGGGGGTTCCAGTGGGACAACACTGGAGGTCGCACAATCAACCCCAACACGACGAAGGAGGGCCAAGATGTCCTCTCAACAGTATGTCGGCATCGACCTGCACCGCCGTCGCTCGGTCATCGTGCGCATGACGAGCGAGGGCGAGAAGCTCGAGACAGTACACCTCGACAACGATCCAGCCGCGTTCTGCGCGGAGCTGGCAAAAGCCGGTGAGCACCCCGAGGTCGTTCTCGAGGCCTGTTACGGCTGGTACTGGCTCGCGGATCTGCTCGAGTCCGAGGGGGCGAACCTCCACCTCGCGCATCCCTCTGGACTGGCCTGGGAGGGACGGCGGGTGAAGAACGACGAGATCGACGCGACCGACCTCGCTGACCGGCTGCGCATGGGGCGCCTACCGGAGGCCTACATCGCGCCACCGGCGCTCCGCGAGCTCCGGGAACTCGTCAGGTACAGGGCAAAGCTCGTGACGCTCCGCTCGGGGCTGAAGGCCCAGGTGCACGCGGTGATGGCAAAGCACGGGATCCTGCCAAGCGTGGGCGACCTGTTCGGCCCAGTCGGCTCCCACCAGCTCGACGCGCTGGCCCTCCCCGCTGGCTACGCCCTACGTCTGTCGTCGCTGCGGGAGCTCATCGCCTCCTACGACGCCGAGGTCGCCAAGCTCGAGAAGGAGATCTACGCCTGGCTCCGCGACGACAAGGCCTACTGGGCCATCCAGGCGATCGACGGTGTCACCGACGTTGGCGGCGATCTTCGTGGCCGAGATCGGTGACGTCTCGCGCTTCTCGGGCCCCGGCAAGCTCTGCACCTCCGCGGGGCTGACCCCGCGCCACCGCGAGTCCGACGTGAAGGTCACCCGCGGACACATCACCAAGATGGGATCGACCCTCGTGCGCTGGGCAGCGATCGAAGCGGTCGCCCGCTACCACGGCGGGGCACCCATCGAGGCCTCCTACAGCGCCATCGCGGCTCGCCGGGGCAACAAGATCGCCCGGGTCGCGGCGGCGCGCAAGCTTCTCACCCTCGTCTACTACGGCCTTCGCGACGGCGAGATCCGTTGCCTGGCCAAGGCGGAGTGAGGTGGTTCGGACACGGCCAGGATGCGAGCTCGCCGAACGGCATGACCCCCCGCATGGGCGTGGTCGACGCATGTGATTGAGCCCGCCTGGTCGTGGACGGAAGACACCATGTCGCCTCGCGCGACGGAGGAATGCCCGGCAGCCGAACCCCGGCCTGCCCGCCCACATCATTGGGCCTGGTGAGAGTCCCCGTGTCCCTATCCCGACGACAGCCCCGAGGTCTGCCTAGCGATCGACCCTGAACGACAACGAGGCCGAGGACGTCCCCTGTGTCCCGCAGCCGGCCGCCCGTCAAGGGCGCTTCGGCCCTTGACCGCCGGCCGTCGGCGGGAGCAAGGCGCGTGGGAGGACCGATGCCAGAGGCATCCGTCCTCCCTGAAACACCGAGAGCTGAGCCCGCGATCTGGTCTTGTCGCGCCCTCATCACTGTCGGTCCGGCCCCCTGCGCTGAAGGACACGCCGAAATCGTCCTCCCCTTCGGGGAGGGCTCCCTTGACAAAGAGCGCTACTTCAGGAATGCCGTTCTGCGCTGGGATGGTGGTGGCGAAGGTCGTCGTTCTGGCGCGACGTTCGGTGCACGGCGGGCAAGGAGAGCGCCCAATACGCGCTCGCCGCCGACGCCTTCTCGTGGCCGACGCCTTCTCGTGCCGTCCGGAAACGCCGATCACCCAGTTCTGCGATGCTCCCCAGTCACCAAGTGGGCTCACCAGGCAGCCGTCGGGAAATCGACTGAGGCTGGCTGGAACAAGGCCCTCGGCCGCCCGCAACGGGATCCTCTACCGGGTGGAGGCGGAGGTGGACCTCGTTGTCGTGGTGAGTGTCGGAGCGGGGTGCCATCATCTCCACATGGAGCTCACCGACCAGGATCTCTCCGGCGTCCGGTTCGACCGCTGCCTCCTGCGCGGCGCTGTCATCCGCGGATCGGACGTCACCGGGATGGAGATCGACGACCACGACCTCTACGAGGGGTCTCTGTGGGTCAACGGCGTCGACGTCGTCCCGCTCGTCGAGACCGAGCTCAACCGCCGCTTCCCCGGTCGCGAGCTCAAGACCTCGACCACTCCCGACGGCCTCCGGGCCGCTTGGGCAGCGGTCGAGGAGGCGTGGGCCGCCGTCCTGCAAACCGCCGCCGGACTCGAGGATGTCTCGGTCGACGGCGAGTGGAGCTTCTCCCAGACTCTGCGGCACCTCGTGTTGGCCACCAACGTTTGGCTGCACGGCGCGATCCTCGGCCAGGAGCAGCCGTTGCACTGGATCGGTCAACCCTTCGCCGAGTATGAGCCAAAGGGTGGAGACATGACGGTCTTCCGGGAGCCGGGGTCCTACGACGAGGTGCTCTCTGTCCGCAGCGAGCACCAGAAGATGGTCCGCGACTATCTCGCTACCGTCACCGAGGAAGCGCTCGCAGAGACCCGCCCCAGCCCGTGGGCTCCTGAGCATCGGGTGACGGTCCTGCACTGCCTCCACGTCATCTTCAACGAGGAGTGGGAACACCAGCGCTATGCCGTCCGCGACCTGCGGAACGTCGCCCGCCGTTAGCAACCAGCGCCTGGCGCAGGTCCGCCGCCGGCGCAGCCGTCGCTCGACGCCGCCGCCAAGCCGGTGATGGTCGTCGGACACTCGGCGGCGAGCACAGTGGCGTAGATGGCGGCGGACACGAGGCCCGACAAGGTAGCCAAGCCGACGATGATCGGAGGGTTCCCCTCCAAAGAAGGCGGCACCTATGTGGACTCCTTCGAGGTAGTCGACGGTGGCGTGCCCTTCCCCGGGTGGGGGGCCTTCGAGGGACCCGACTCGGCCGACTTCGACGCCGAGGCACGACGAGCGTTCGAGTCAAGGGCTGTCGCTTTCCCCGAAGCCGTCACCACTGGCATCGTCGGCTACACTCACCACCATTGCTTCGCGGTCCCGGTGACACTCGTGTGCCCGGAGCTCTCCTCAACGCAAGCAGCCGAGTGGGTCCGAAGTGGCCAGCTCCCCGAGATCGCCGGGGCGAAGCACGTGGACTACGTCGACATCGACTCCGGGCACTGGCCGATGCTCGCCCGCCCGGTCGAGCTCGCCCGGGTCCTGGCAGAGATCGCCGATGCCTGAACCAACCTCGGGCTACACCATCCGGCCCCTGACCCCCGAGACCTGGGCGGGCTTCGCGGCGCTGGTCGAGGCCCACAACGGCGTGTGGGGAGGATGCTGGTGCATGGGATTCCACCCCGAAGGCGTCGGCGCCGGTCACACCCCCGAGGGCAACCGGGACGCCAAACTGGCACACACCATGGCCGGGACGGTCCACCAGATCCTGGTGTACGCCGATGACGAGTGTGTGGGCTGGTGCCAGTACGGAACACCCGCCGAACTGCCGAACATCAAGAACCGCAAGAAATACGAACAGGCCGGCAAGGACGACCCAACATGGCGGATCGGGTGCATCTTCACCGCCAACAAGCACCGGGGACGAGGAGTCGCCCGAGCCGCGGTCACTGGCGCCCTCGATTCCATTGCCCGAGCCGGCGGCGGGGTCGTTGAGGCCTACCCCGAGCAGACCGAGGAACGGCCCCCGCAGCGGGGCGCCTACCTCCACACCGGCCCAGAAGCGCTCTACGAGCAGTTCGGCTTCGTCCGCGACCGCAAGATCGCCAAGTGGCGCTGGGTCATGCGCACCGAGATACCAGCCACAAAACCCGCCCGCCGTCGCTGACGTAGGCACCCACCGGACCGAGCGAGACGGTACGGGCGCCCACAATTGGCTCCCGCAAGGGGATCGGCGAGTGGGCGGTCCGGAGCCCTCAGCCGAGCGCCTCACGGGCGGCGGAGAGTTGGCGTTCGGCTTCGTCGACGCTGCGTCTCACCCGCGCCACATCGACGACCTTGCCTGCCGCCGAAGACAGGGCTGCCTGGCGGACGAAGGCGGAACGGGTCATCCCGGCGGCCTCGGCGGCTGCGGCGAGCTGATCGGCCTCGCCGCGGCTGAAGCGGGCTGAGACCATCACCGACAGCGGCTCGGGTCCTCTGGCCTCGACGGGCTCGCCCCAGCGATCGTGTACCGAGCCATCGAGCGCGACCGGGGACGGGTACGCGCCGACGCTCGAGTGGTCGTCACGGCCAGCTGACCAGGAGCCCACGCGGGCGTCCCGCACGGCACACTCCCCTGCGGGACGCTGGCTGCGCCCCCCGCACACCCGCCCCCGCTGCTCCGTATGCGGTTCGGCTTGCGGGACGTTCAGTTGGCTGCTTGGACGACCGTGTCGACGGACGTGCGTGACGGGGGATCTCGTCGCCGAGCTCCTGCTCGCCCAGTCGACGATCTCAGAGCACCTGTGGATCCTGCGCGTGGCCGGCCTCGTGCACGGTGAGATCGAAGGGCCGCGTACCTCCTGTTGCGTGGACCAGACGGCCCTCGTTTCGCTGCAGCGGGCCGTCTCCTGCCTCTGAGCCCAGGCCCGCTCGGTACAAGGGTCCGAGCACGGCGATCGGAACTGAAGGTGGTGCGGCGACCTGTCGCTCAGGTAGACTCATCGTAGATCGACGATTAGCGATGTTCCGAGGAGGCTTCCTGATGGCCAAGGTAGAGGTGTTCGATCCGCCGATGTGTTGTTCGACGGGCGTGTGCGGTCCGAGCGTCGACCCGGCACTTGCGGCCTTCGCGGCCGATCTCAGCTGGCTGGCAGACCACGGCGCGGAGGTCGAGCGTCACACGCTGTCCCAGGAGCCCCAGGCCTTCGCCGAGCGGGACGTCGTCCGTGAGTTGCTCGCCGAGCGCGGCGACGACGCGCTGCCAGCGGTGCTTGTCGACGGGGAGCTGCGTTCGTCTGGGCGTTACCCGTCGCGCCAGGAGCTCTCGTCGTGGTCGCTCGGCACCGCGCCGTCGGATGCGCTCGGCGCGGTGACCGCCGAATTGGTGGCGATCGGCGCGGCGATCGGCGCCAACTGCGAGCCCTGTTTCAAGTACCACTACAGCGAGGCGCGCCGGCTCGGTGTCGGCTCCGAGATCTTGGCGGCCGCGGTGCGGGTGGCCCAGACGGTGAAGGACACCCCGGCTCGTTCGATGTCGGACCTCGCCGCCAAGCTGCTCGGCACCGAGGTGACCCAGGTCCAGCCCGCCGTTCCGGCACCAGACGCTTCAACTGCTCCGGTCCCCGCCACCGGCGGCAGTTGCTGCGACGGGGAGGCCACCGGCTCCGAGGAGCCAGCAGCGGAGACCGTCCCGGCCGCGACGGCGGCCTGCTGTGGCGGCGAGCCGTCGGAAGCGGAGGTGACGCTCGTCACCTCCGCCTCGGGGGTTTCGGGATCGTCGAGCTGCTGTGGCTGACACAGCCATGCTCGAAGGCCTGCTCGCGGCGCCGCCCCGGTTCCTGTTCTTCACCGGCAAGGGCGGCGTCGGCAAGACGTCTGTGGCCTCGGCCACGGCGATCGCGCTGGCTGACCGGGGCCGGAGGGTGCTGCTCGTCTCGACCGACCCGGCCTCGAACCTCGACGAGGTGCTCGGCGTGCCGCTCGGGGCAGCGCCGCGGGCGGTGCCCGGCGTGGCCGGGCTTGAGGCCTCGAACCTCGACCCGTTGGCCGCCGCCGCCGCCTACCGCGAGCGCGTCGTCGGCCCGTATCGCGGGGTGCTTCCCGATTCAGCGGTAGCGAGCATCGAGGAACAGCTGTCCGGGGCATGCACAGTGGAGATCGCCGCCTTCGACGAGTTCACCGCCCTCCTCGCCGACCCGGCCGCAACGCAGTCCTACGACCACGTGGTCTTCGATACCGCACCGACCGGCCACACGTTGCGCCTCCTGTCGCTGCCCGGGGCGTGGAGCACCTTCATCGACACGAACACGCTCGGCACGTCGTGCATCGGGCCGCTTTCGGGTCTCGCCACCGCGCATGACCGCTATCGCGCTGCGGTCGCCACCCTGGCCGACGCAGCCCGCACCGTGTTGGTCCTGGTCTCGCGCCCCGACCCGCTCGCCCTCGACGAGGCGGCCCGGGCGGCGGCCGAGCTGGCCGCCTTGGGTGTCACCAACCAGCGGCTGGTCGTCAACGGCGTGTTCCGAGCCGACTATCCCGGCGACGCACTTGCCGTGGCGCTGGCATCCCGGGCGGCGGCGGCCCTCGCCGCGCTGCCCGCCGGGATCGCGCTGCTCGAGCGTGACGAGGTGCCGCTCGTGCCGTGGACGCCGGTCGGCATCGGCGGCTTGCGGGCGCTGACTGCCGGCGTCGCGCCGGCGGAGTCGGAGGAGCCCCCGATCCCCGTCGCGGGCACCACCGCGCTGGCTGTGCTTGTCGGCGAACTTGCCGAGCGCGGCCGGGGCCTGGTCCTCACCATGGGCAAAGGTGGAGTAGGCAAGACCACGCTCGCCGCGGCCATCGCCGTCGAGCTCGCCGCCCAGGGCCATGACGTCGAGCTCACGACCACCGACCCGGCCGCCCACCTCGACGCCGTTCTCGACGTCGGGGACCCAGCAGGCTCGGGAAGTCTCCGGGTCAGCCGCATCGATCCCGAGCGCGAGACCGCCCACTATGTGGCCGAGGTGCTGGTCGAGGCCGGTGCCGGCCTCGACGCCTCGGCTCGGGCAGTCCTCGAAGAAGATCTCCGTTCCCCGTGCACGGCCGAGATCGCCGTGTTCCGGGCCTTCGCCCGCACTGTCGCCGAGGCAGCGGAGCGCTTCGTGGTGCTCGACACCGCTCCCACCGGCCACACGCTGCTGCTCCTGGATGCGGCCCGCGCCTACCACCGCGAGGTCGGCCGCCAGGGCGGCACCGTGCCGCCCGAGGTCGACGCGCTTCTGGACCGGCTCACCGACCCCTCGTTCACGTCGGTGCTCATCGTCACCCTCCCCGAGGCCACCCCCATCCACGAGGCCGCCGCCCTGCAGGCCGACCTGCGCCGGGCCGGCATCGAACCCGCCGCATGGGTGGTCAACCAGAGCCTTGCCGCCACCGCTGTCACCGACCGGGTGCTGGTCGCCCGGGCACGAGCGGAGACCCACTACCTGCACGAGGTAGCGACCCGCCACGCGTCGCGTGTGGCACTCGTCCGCATGCTCTCCGACCCGCCGACCGGCCTGGAAGGGTTGGCCCGCCTTCTCACCTCGCCGGCCCACGCCGGGAGGTGAGGCGAGCTGCCTCACGCCGGCGCTGTCGGGCCCAAGTCCGGGTCCACCACGGCTCGCCGTGCACCACCGTAGAAAGAGGTCCATCATGGCTAAAGTTGTCATCCATTTGTTCCACGGCGACGAGGACTCGATCGCCGCGGGCTCACACGTCGCCGAGCGGGTCCGCCAGGTCGCCGGTGACGAGCACGTCGACGTCGAGGTCTTCTGCTTCGGGCCCGCCCAGGGCGCCCTCAGAGACGCCTCCGGCGATCCGACTCGCAGCGAGTACAACCGCCAGATCGACGAGCTCGTGGCAGCCGGGGTCCCCGTCGGTGCCTGCCTGAACGCGGCGCGCGCCGCGGGGACCGAGCAGGAGCTCCAAGGCCGTGGCATCACCCTCCAGTTCGCCAGGGACGCCTTCGTGCGCTTCGCGCTCGAAGGCGCCACCGTGATCAACTTCTGATCTGATGACTCCGGACAGTGCCACCAGCACCGGAGGCGACCGCTGGTACGTGCCCGGCTGGCTCGACGTGGCCGGCCTGCCGGCCTTCGAGGTGATCGACACTCGTTCGGCGCAGGGCCGCCTCGATACCCGCCCGAAGACCGTGACCGTCGCGGACCTCGTCCTGTTCCACGGGCACGCCTGTGACGGACTGCTGCGTGGGGTATGGGCCATGCGGGCGCTCGCAGACGTCGCGCTCGGGACAGCGCCCTTCGACCGCAGCGACCTCATGGTCGTGTCGAAGAACTCGCCATGCCTTGGCGACGTCGCCGCCTACCTCACCGGCGGACGAGCGCGCTTCGGCACCCACCGCCTCGATCACACCCTCGGCGTCGGCTTCCAGATCGAGGTGCTCTCGACCGGTGCCGCTTGGGAAGTGCGAGAAGAGCCGGGGTTCTTCCCCGACCTGATCGCCAGATGGGAGACGGCTCTGCTTGAAGACCTCGACAACGCCGACAAGGCCGAGCTTCTCCCGGTGCACGAGGCCGCCCAGTGGGACTGGGTACGCGAAGCGCTGCTGCCGAGCGCGCCCGCCGACCACTACCGGGTCGCTCGTCTCGACCGGCTGGAGCTGCCGCCAGCGCTGCTCGCCAGCCGGCGCACCGACACCGTCAACCGGGGCGTCGGCTCGCCCGTCGAGGCGACGAGCCCCTACGACCCGGACCTCGACGCCACCGGCCCACACCCGCCGGCGACCGACCCGTGGGTCGAGCGCTACACGGCCGGCCCGGCCGGAGCGGACGGCACCAGCAGCGCGTGACCCGGCGACAAACGTGGCGCGGTCGCCGCCGAGGTCGAAGGGGTAGTTGGTGCGGCCGTCGAAGGTCGCAGGCGTCGCCTGCACGGCACGAGAGGGCCGGCGCTCGGCTCGGTGGCGCCTGCCCTGCCCCGGGTGCCGGTTGCACGGCGACCACTTGGCCGTGCACGTCGCAGGCGCCGGCCAGGGTGTTGTAGAAGGTGCCGTACGTGCGCAGGTGCAGATGGACGAGATCGACGCGTCGCGGGGATTCGTCGGTGGTGATCCGCAGCTCGTAGGGACCTCCACGAGCTTCGGCGGGGTGTCCTGGCGTCGGACGGCCACGTCGACCTCGGCACGTTCGTAGCGGAAGTCGAGAAGGGACCCGGCCCGTTGCAGGTTCTTGAGCCGGCAGGCCGCGAGCGCTGCGTCGACGCGTCGGCGGGCGAGAGCGACGTTCGGACGCTCCCGGACGTCCCGGAAGCATGACGGCGCGCGCCTCGGCGCAGAGCATGAGGTGGCTGCGCCGCAAGGGCAAGCGGTCCGACCGAGGGGCTGTGACGCTGGGGGCTCGGCTGTCCATGGCCTGGGGCCGGCGCTCGGGTCGCTCACAGCCACCGAGATCCCGGGCATGTCGACGGTGGTTCTCCGCCCGGCTTCAGGTCTCGACGACGACGGGGACGATCATGGGGCGCCGGCGGGTGCGTTGGTCGACGAACTGGCCGGTGGCCCGCCGGATCGTGCGCTGCAAGGTGTCGGCGGTGACGGTGTCGTCGGTGTGCAGCACGGCGCTGCCGAGGTCGTCGAGAATGCCGTCGACGTAGAGGTGTCCGGCAGGGACGGTGCCGCTGCGGCGAACCCCTCGGTCGTCGAGGGGGATCTGGTTGCCGTCTTCGCAGACGACGGTCCGTTCGGCGGAGATGCCCGTGGACTGGGCGAGCCGGGCGTTGGCAGCCAGATGCCGATACTCGCCGTGGACCGGCACGAACCATTCCGGGTTGAGGACATCGAGGAGGGTCTTGAGCTTTTCTTGCCGGGGATGCCCGGTGGCATGCACGTCGTGGAGGCCCGAGTGGACGACCTCGGCATCGAGCTTGACGAGGCCGTTCAGGACCCGGGATACGTCGTTCTCGTTGCCGGGGATGGGGTGCGAGCTCAAGATGACGGTGTCGCTGGGCCCGATGGCGAGCCACTTGCTCGACTCCGACGCCATGAGCGCCAGCGCCGAGCGAGGCTCGCCCTGGCTGCCGGTCGAGATGACGCAGATCTCACCTGGGCCGAAGCGGTTGATCTCGGTGATATCGACGAGGGACGCGTCGGGGATGCGCAGCACGCCAAGGGAGCGGGGGAGGGTGACGTTGTTGTTCATGGACCGCCCCAGCGTGGCGATGTCCTGCCGTGAGCGACGGCTGCATCGGCGATCTGCCGGACCCGATGGTGTGCGGCCGGCGGACTTGATCGGCCCGACGAGCGATGGCGGGAGCCGTCCTACCGTACTCTCACGTAACAGTACTCTGTGGTGGTGGGATCTCTGGCACCTTGACGAGCCTCGTGACGAGCGAGGCGGCCGGACGCCTCGGGGGCAGAGCCCGGGCGCTTGCTTTGGCGACGGTGGCGTACACGGCATCTGCGCCAGGGCAGTCGTTCCTCATCTCGCTGTTCGTCGCCGGGTTCTTGCGCCATGGCGGCGTGTCGCGCTCGGCATTCTCGGCGATGTATGCGCTCGCCACCGTGTGCTCTGCGGTATGGGTGGTGCTGCTCGGCCGCCTGGCGGAGCGCTTCGCGCTTCGGCGGCTGTGGCTGGGCGTGGCGCTGTCCCTGGCGGGGGTGTGCTGGCTGGCCAGTGCCGCTCGTGGGGTGCTGGGCGTCCTCGTGAGCCTGGCGTTGCTGCGGATGCTCGGCCAGGGGTCGCTGCCACTGCTCGGGACGGTGATCGCCAACCGACGCTTCGGCCGAGGGCTGGGCAAGGCCGTGGCGATCAGCCGCTCGGGGCATATCCTCGCATCGATCGTGCTTCCCCCGGTGATCGCGGCGCTCATCGTGTCGGTCGGCTGGGCCACCACCTACCGGCTGCTCGGCCTGTGCGTGCTCGTGCTGCTGGTCCCCGCGTCGTGGTGGGTGGACAAGCGCCAACCAGGCGCGGTGGGCACGAGCCGCGTCGGAGAAGGCAGCGGCACGTCACCTGCGCTGCGACGCTCCGATCGCTTCTCGAAGACCGACGTGCCGACTCGCCATGCCGGCGTGCTGCTCGGGCTGCTGGCGATCGGGCCGCTGGTCAGCACTGCCGTCAGCGTCCAGGCGCTGTCCCTCCTCGGCCGGCACGGGATCGGGATCACCGGCGTCGGGTTGGCGCTCAGCGCTTTCGGTGCCGCGGCGGCAGTGGCGACCCTTGGTGGCGGGGTCCTCGCCGACCGGGTGCGGCTGGGAACGCTCCTGGCGGCGTCCAATGCAGGGATCGCGCTCGCGCTCGCCCTGCTCCTCGTATCCGGCTCGGCCGTCGTCCTTCCCGCCTTCGCCGTGCTTGGCGCCGCCTCGGCCCTCGGCGGCGTCGTGGGAGGGACCGTGTGGCTGCGGACCTACGGGCGCGCCGAGATCGCCAAGCTGCAGGGCCTGGCGAGCGCCGCGCAGATCGCCGGTGCCGCGCTCGGCCCCCTTACCCTTGCGATGGCGTTGGTGGCAACTGGCAGCTACGCCGTCGGCCTCCTCGCCATGATGCTGCTTGCCGCCGCGGGGACGCTGGCAGCCGTGTGGTGGTCGTCGCCGAGGCACCACAGCAACGAGCTGCATGTCGAGTCGTGACCGGGTCTGGCCTGCCCCAGACCAGCGCCGTTGACATGACCTACCAGCTAACGGCAAGAGCACTGTGGTGCGGACGCTCGCGCTCAGCTCAGTGGCTGGTCGAGAGGTGCCCGGCGAGGCTCTCGTGGAGGTCAGCGCTGGCGGGGTTGAGCCCGACGATGGTGACCTCCTTGTCCCGGCCTGCGTAGCGAGCGGTGATTGCGTCGAGGGTAGCGACGGCCGAGGCGTCCCAGACGTGGGCATCGACGAGGTCGATGACGATGCTCGCGGGGTCGCCCTCGTAGTCGAACTGGTCGGCGAGGTGCTCGGTGGTCGCGAAGAACAGGTTGCCGCTGACGCGGTAGAGGCGCTCGCCCCCGTCGGGGCTGAGGATCGTCTCCACGGTGGTGCGATGGGCGACACGGCGGGCGAAGAAGAGGGCGGAGAGGACCACGCCGGCCACGACTCCGATCGCCAGGTTCGACGTGGCCACGACCACAACCACCACGACCACGGTGACGAGCGTCTCGCTACGCGGCATCCGCCGCAAGCGGTTCGGTCGGATGCTGTGCCAGTCGAAGGTCGCGACCGACACGAGGATCATCACCGCGACGAGGGCAGCCATCGGGATGACGGCGACAACCGGGCGGAGCACCACCACGAGAACGAGGAGAAAGACTCCGGCAAGAAAGGTCGACAGGCGGGTTCTGGCACCGGCCTTCACGTTGATCATCGTCTGGCCGATCATGGCGCAACCGCCCATGCCGCCGAACAGCGCGCTCACGACGTTGGCGACTCCTTGCCCGAAGACCTCTCGGGTCTTGTTCGAACGGGTCTCGGTGAGCTGGTCGACGAGGCGTGCGGTGAGGAGCGTCTCGAGGAGTCCCACGAAGGCCATGGTGAGTGCCGGCACGCCGATGATGGCGAGCGTATGCACATCCAGGGGGACGTGCGGCAGCCCAAGAGCGGGGAGGCTGCGGGGCAGTGCGCCCTTGTCGCCGACGGTCGGCACCTTCGCGTGGGCGAAGGCCGTGACGGCGGTGAGGGCGACGATGGCGACGAGGGGCGCGGGCACGACCTTGGTCAGTCGGGGCAGGACCACCATGATGAGCAACGCGGCGCCGACGAGGGGATAGACGAGGACCGGGACGTGGCGCAGGTTGGGCAGCTGCGCGAGGAAGAGCAGGATGGCGAGCGCGTTGACGAACCCCGTCATGACGCTCCTCGGCACGAAGCGCATCAGTCGGGCGACGCCAAGCAGGCCAAGGACCACTTGGAGCGCCCCGGCGAGGATCACCGCGGCGAGCAGGTACTGGAGCCCGTGGGCACGGGAGAGGGGGGCGACGACGAGCGCGACCGATCCGGTCGCGGCCGAGATCATCGCCGGGCGGCCGCCGACGAGCGCGATCGACACGGCCATGGTGAAGGCAGCGAAGAGCCCGACGCGGGGATCGACGTGGGCGACGACCGAGAACGAGATCGCCTCAGGGATGAGGGCGAGCCCGACGACGAGCGCAGCGAGGACCTCGACGCGAAGCGTGTGGCGGTGCGCCCATCGCGGCCGTTCGAGGACGGCAAGACGAGAGCGGACGGCAGGGGACAGGGCGCGAGACATTGGCTCCAGGTTCGTAGGAAGAGGGCAGGGGTAGCGGCCCTTGCTCTGCCCCCGGACGGGAGCGAGCAGGCACCCGCTGCGCCTAACTCTACTCGAACGTGAGAGTAGGTCGCCAGCCGAGGATTGCCGCCGCAGATTGGCTGGCCGAGCGCTGCCGGCCAGCCCGGCGCGCGTCGCCGTGCCGCTACTCGAGGCCAGCGGCGGGGTTCTCGTCGGGTGGGACGGGGCTGCCGCTGTCGAGGTGGCGGCGGAGCACCTCGGCGTCGCAGTCGGGGCACAGGTTGATGGTTCGCAGGGCGACCACCGACAGCTGGTTGCCGCGAGAGCGGCCCCACACCGCCTGCGGAACGGGGCGGACGTCACGCCGTCCGCAGGTGGGACAGAGCGGGGAGGGGTCGCGTTCCCAGGTGAGGTTGCAGGCGCTGCAGGTGATGCTGATCAGCTCGCCGTGTCGCTCGCCGACGAGGTCGTCGTCGCGCCCACAGTTGGGACAGGCCACGTCGTCGCTCACGGCGCGTCTCCGGCCTCCAGGAACGGGTCGAGACGCCAGCCGGGGTGGTCCTGCTCGAGGCGCTGGAGGTAGTAGAAGCTCTCGAAGAGGGCGAGCACGGGGACCGGGTCGCCGTCGGGGTCGCGCAGCACCTGGACGGCGCCTTCTCGTTCGAGCTGCGTGAGGCCTTTGTGGAACTGCTCGTGGCAGCCGGTGTCGCGGGACCGGGCCGAGGCGAAGAGCTCAGGCGCGAACGTGGCGATCGGCGGGAAGGCCACCGGCTCGGCGTCGTAGAGCGCGTCGCCGATCTGCAGGACGCCGGTGTTCACGAGCCCGACCATGTCGCCGGGGTAGGCACCGTCGATAGCGTCGCGCTCGGAGCCGACGACCGAGGCCGCGTGCTTGGTCGCAAACGGGCGGCCGCTCGGGCCGTGCACGAGGGTCATGTCGCGTTCGAAACGCCCGGAACACACCCGCACGAAGGCCACATGGTCGCGGTGGACGAGGTCCATGTTGGCTTGGATCTCGAACACGAAGCCGGCGACGGGCGCGTCGAGCGGCCGGGACACGCCGCCGTCGTCAGGGCGATCGTCGCCGGTGGGGCGAGGTCCACCACCGCGTCGAGGAGGTTCACCACGTGGTCGCGGTAGCTGAACTGCAGCACCGTCGAGGTGATCGAGATGCCCCGCTGCTGCTCGAGGGCCATCCAATCCGACGTTCCCCGTCGGCGCCCGGCCCGGGCCTTCACCGCCCCGACTTCGGCCACCGCGCCGGGCACTGCCACATCGGCTGTGACCCCCAGGCTCACCGCCGCGCCGCCGGACGGTGGCGCCGCGCCTCGCGCCGCAGCGTCTGGGCCATCGCCTGTGCGGCGTCAAGCTGGTCTTGCAGTGTCTCGCAGCGTCGCTCGGCTGCCGCCGCGAACAGCTCCAGGCGTTCGACCAGCCCTGCGCGCTCCTGGCCGCCAGCCCCGTCGGCCAGCTGGTCGCGAAGCTCGAGCAGCTCGCGCATCTCTTCGAGGGAGAAGTCGAGCGGCTTCATGTGCTTCACCAGCCGCAGCCGTTCGACGTCGTCGTCGGTGTAGAGGCGAAACCCCCCGGCGCTCCGCCCCGAGGGCGGCACCAGCCCCACCTCCTCGTAGTGGCGGATGGTCCGCAGCGACAGCCCGACCGCCTCGGCCACCTCCCCGATCTGGTGCATGCCTTCGATCACAGCCCCATCCTACTTCCCGACAATACCCTCACGTCATAGTAGGGTATTGGCACGATCGGTGACGGGCGGAGACGGTCGTATGCGGCGGGCTCCTGCGCGACAAGCTCCGCGGTCCTTCGTCGCTTCAGGCTGGCACACTTGGAGCGTGAGCGGATCGACATCATGGACTTCAGCCCGCTTGACGCTCCGACCGATCCCCTGGGAAGCGGTCTTGGCCGTCGTGGAGGGGCGTCGCCTCGCGGGCTGGGCAGATGACTTCCCCGCGGCAGGCGACGTGTTCATCGCTGGCGGGCTACACCGCGGGGAGATCGGCCAAGCGCAGCGTCCCGGCGGCGAGGTGCTGTGGGGGCACCACCAAGTCGTCGAGACCTCCAGCGGTCTCGTCGTCGGTGGCGTCGGATTCCACGGACCTCCCAAGGGTGGGGAGGTGGAGATCGGATATGGCATCGTCCCAACGTGTCAAGGACGCGGGTACGCGACCGAGGCCGTCAGCAAGCTGGTGTCCTTGGCGTTGACCATGCCCGAGGTGGTCTCGGTCGTCGCGAGCACCGACGCCGACAACGTGGCATCCCAGCGCGTGCTCGAGAAGGCGGGGTTCAAGCTCGCGGACCGAAGCGACGGTCGTCGCTATCGCATCGGGCGGTCGTCGCTCGACGGGCGCGCAGCCGATTCCCTGTAGTGCTACTGAGCGCGCAGGGTCCGAAAGCTCGATCACACCGCTGAAGTGGCAGTCCGCGTGCACCACCCTGGGCCCGATGGGGGCTCTGGTGGTGCGCGGTTATTTGACCTCGTAGGTGCCGTCGAGTCGGGCGCGTCCGATGACGTGTCCGGCCATAGCAGCGAGCGCATCGGCGAGGGTGAACTTGTCGGGCAGGTGGAGGCGGTGGTCGAGGGCGAAGAGTTGGAAGACATAGGAGTGCGGTCCGTGCGAGCGCGGGGGCTTGGGCCCGGCCCAGCCGCGACGGCCGAGGGCGCCCTTGCCGTGTCTGAGCCCGGGGAGCGGGCTGGGGTGGGTGAGACCGTTCTCGGGAATGGCGCTGAGCGATGGGTCGATGTCGATCGTGAGCGCGTGAGTGGCGGGCTTCTTGAGGGGGACGTCGGGGTCTTGCACGATGAGCACGAGCTCCGCCGCTTCGACTGGCGGCGTCGTCCAGGCGAGGGCGGGGGAGATGTTGGCTCCGAAGAGCCTCCCGCGGTGCCGCTCGGGGATGGGGGTGCCGTGGTCGAAGGCGGGGCTGGTGAGGCGGAAGTTCTCGGGTGCTCGCAAGTCGGGGCGGGCCCAGACGAGCGTGTGCTGTCCGGCGTGTCGGTTGCGCAGGACAAGGCCGATGGGGTTTGCGGGCATGGTCGTGGTTCCTTCTCTCTATGCCGGGCCGATGGTCAGTCCGGCGCTGAGGGCACGCCGGTGGGCCTGTCCGCTGACGGGCTCATGTAGGGCAGTCCAGACTTGGGGTGCGGTGTCGGGTGGCGTGGGCGATCGGGTGGTCATCGGGCTCCCTGTGAGGCGATGCTCATGGGAGTGGCCAGGCGCGGGCCGTTTCGCTCGGCAGTTGCCAGTGCCCAACGTCCAGTCGAGACCAGGCCGAGCAGCACGACCATGACTCCACAGCCGGCGACCACCGCCCACGCCGCGTGGCTGGCGTGGACGAAGCCGACCGAGCTGCCGGCGAGGGTCGCACCGGTGACAGCGACCCCGATGGCAGCACCGGCCTGGCGAAAGGTGGAGGCGATCGCTCCCGCGACACCGGCCTGGTCTCGGGGCATGCCCGAGAGTGCCGTGTTGGTGATCGGGGCGCTGACCAGACCCGCCCCGGCACCGTAGACGAGATAGGCGACGACCAGGTACCACACAGCAGTGTGGGCGCCAAGAGCGATCAGCAGGATCGCGCCCACGGTGATCAGCCCGCCCGACGCGACCAGCGAAAGCCGTGGCCCACGTCTCGCGACCAACCGGCCTGAGACGGTGGAGAGCACGCCAAGCATTGCGGCCATGGGGATCGTCAGCAATCCGGCCTTCAGCGCGCTGTAGCCGCGGACATCCTGCAGATACAGCGTGTTGAGGAACAGAAAGCCGCCTAGGGTCGCCAACGCGAACACCCCGATCAGTGCCGCTCCCGAAAACGGCACGCTGCGGAAATACCGCATGTCGATCATCGGCTCACGCCGCCGGGACTCCACAACGACCAGCACGATCGCTACGAGCGCAACGACCGCGAACAGCACGACGATCGGTGTCGACCCCCATCCGTTGCGCGGCCCCTCGATGATCCCGGCAGTCAGGCAGCCCAGCAGGACGATGACGAGGAGCTGACCGGGGGGGTCGAGCGGCCGGGGGCGCTCGGCCCGCGACTCGGGCACGAACCGTTGCGTGAGCGCGATCGCGATCAGGCCGACGGGAATGTTGATCCAGAAGATCGAGCGCCACCCGATTGCGCCGACCAGCAGCCCTCCGAGCACCGGGCCGCCGGCGAGGCTGAGTCCGGCGACAGATCCCCACATGCCGATCGCTTTGGCGCGCTCGGCCTTGTCGGTGAACGTACTGGCGATAATCGACATCGCCACTGGGTTGAGCATGGAGCCGCCGATGGCCTGCAGGCCGCGAAAGGCGATCAAGAACCCGAGCGACGGAGCCAGGCTGCAGGCCAACGACCCCAGCGAGAACGTCGCCAGACCGATCTGAAAGACCCGGCGGCGACCGAAGCGGTCTGCGAGCGAGCCCGAGAGCATGAGCAGGCACGCGATCACGAGGGTGTACGCGTCGATCGTCCACTGCAGGCCGCTGACCGACGCGTGCAATGCGTGCTGGATCGACGGCAAGGCCACATTGACGATCGTCGTGTCGAGGCCCGCCATGAACACGGCCAGACAGCAGACACCCAGCACGGCCGAACGACGTCGCGCGTCACGACCGGCAGTCACAGGTGCTGTGCCAGCCGCTCGATCAGGGGCGATGCTGCCATCAGCTGGCGAAGCTCATCAGGGCTGAACTCGGTCGAAAGAATCCTCGCGAGGTACTCGGCGCGCCGGTTGTGCTTGTCGCCCAGTGCCTCTGTGCCGGCAGGGGCGATGGAAAGTACCGCACGACGTCCATCGCTCGGATCAGGTTGACGTTCGACGAGGCCGCGTGCCTCGAGCCCTCCCAGCGTCGTCCCCATCGACTGCACACTGATCTGCTCTGCCTTGGCCAACTCGGTCACTGAGCTCGGACCACCTCGCTCCAGCCGCTTGAGGACCGAGATCTCCGGCCAGCTCAGGTCGCCCTCGGCACCCATCCGACGAAGCTGACGTATGCACAAGCCGATGCTCATCTGCAGAGCTGCGGCAACGTCTTGAACGTCTGGATTCTGGACCATATACAAAGACTACACTACCGAGTACAGCCTGGCAAGGCTACACTTGGCAGTGAGGAGCTCACAGGTGGGATGCCACGCGGAGTCCGTCGAGGACCCTGTAGGTGCCGAGAGCTCCTTCCGCCCAGCTCGGAGGACCATCCGGTAACAGTGGAGCGGCACGTCATCCTCGGTCTGCTGACCGGGCTGCCGTCGGCCGAGATCGCCACCGATGCCGAAGTCCTCGGCTTGATCGAGGCAGAGGAGCTCTACGGGCTGGGCATCGGATACGTAGACGTCCAGCTTCTCGGCGCGACCCGGCTTACTGCGGACGCTCGGCTGTGGACAGCGGACAAACGCCTCGTCATGGTCGTCCGCCGTCTCAATCTGCTCACTGGTCTCGATGTCAAGTCGTAGCAGACAGCCACGAGGGGGCCCGTGTCCGCTGCAGGATCGGCTTACCGACGACGTGCACGGCATTGCTCACACCGGGGGTGCCGGGTCGTCCTGGATGCCTTGGCGCACGGGGGACAGCGGCGCCTCAGGCTGGGGCCCTTGTGATCGGGGAGGGGCTTGGGCGAGGATGGTCGTGTGCGCTTCGTCGATACCGCGGGCTTCGTGGCAGACGATGCCTGGGGTGCGCTGGACCTGGCCGAGATCGATGGTGTGACCGTCCGGGTGCATTGGACCGATCAGCCCTACCACTGGCATGTCAACGACGGCAGCGAAGTGTTCGTGGTCCTCGACGGCGCGGTCGACATGCACGACCGCGACGAGGGGACCGAGCGGGTCGAGCGGCTCACCCCCGGCCGGGTGTGCGTCGCAGAGGAAGGCGACCAGCACGTCGCCTATCCCGTCCCGGCGGCCAGGATCCTGGTCGTGGAGCGCAAAGGCAGCGTGTAGCGCCTTGGCCACGACGTTCGCAGACACTCCCGAGCCGCCGTATGTCGCGGTCATCTTCACGTCGACGCGGACCGAGGGGGATCACGGCTACGCGGCCATGGCGGAGTCGATGAACGAGTTGGTAGCGAAGCAGCCGGGCTTCTTGGGTATCGAATCCGCCCGCGATGGCGTCGGGATCACCGTCTCCTACTGGGTGGACCAAGCGTCTGCACGAGCATGGAAAGACGTCGCTGCACACAGTGTCGCTCAGCGACAGGGGCGAGAAGTCTGGTACCAGGACTATCGGGTGCGAATCGCCACGGTCGACCGGGACTACAGCATGACCTCGTCGCTGTTCGGCGGCCAACACGGTACGGCAACGCCCAGGAATGCCACGGGCGGCGACAGTCACCACTAGCGGATTCCTTCCACGGGTTCTATCGCCGACGTGTCAGCAGGCCGCATCACTGCTGGCTTCGATCTTGACGGTTCAGCGGACGGGAGTGGGAGCGGGCCCTACCGGCTCTGGCGACTCGTGTGCTGTCCCCGCCAGCGCTGCATGAAGGGAGATTGGCCGCCTCGGGGCCGTCGTTCCACATCAGCTTGGGCCAGCTTTCTGAGGACCGTCATCGAGGGCTGTCCGGTGACCAGCTCGATTGGGAATGACGAGAGTCCACAGCCGAGGTACAGATCTTTGAGGAGCGATGCGGTGAGGGGCACCGGTCGAGGGAAGCGCTCCCATAGCGGCCCGAGCGCTGTGACGACCGGGACGAGAGGCATCAAAGTCACCGATGCCGAGCTCGCTGCGGCTCCCCGCGAAGCCCATGCCTTTCACGGCGAGTGGAACGACACGTGCAACGGCACCGCTTGAAGTCCCGACCCGGCAAAGGAGCTACCACCACGTAGCTTTGCGGGGGCCCTTACGCGCGCTCGTCGACGAGCTGCGCCAGTTGGTCGAACAGTCGACGGACCTCACCCGTGAAGCTGAGACGAGGATTTAGTTGAAAGTTGAGAAGCCGGTGTGGTCGTGACGGGTCCACTGTGCTGGAGCCGATACCCGGGGAGAGGAGGATCGCGACCGTCACCCCAAGCCGGTGGTACTGACGATCGGGGCCTCGAGCGTAGGCGTAGCGAGGTTCAATCGGGCCCGCGGATCTTGCTTGGCTCTGTACATCGCCTCGTCCGCGCGCCGGAGGAGCTCCTCGGGATCAGACTTCGACGACTGGGAGACGGCGATGCCGATGCTGGCGTCGATGCGTAGACCGTGGCCGGGCGACGGCAGGGTGTCGATGGCAGCGAGTATGCGTTCGGCCAGCGCCAGCACCTCCTCGGTCGACGTCATCGCCTCGCAGACGACGACGAACTCGTCGCCGCCGAGCCGGGCCACGGTGTCGGTGACGCGGACGGCCTGGCGGAGCGCAGCAGCCACGGCGACGAGCTGGTCGTCACCGGCCGCATGTCCAAGTCTGTCGTTCACCTCCTTGAAGCTGTCGAGATCCAGGAACAGCACTCCCACCTGTCCTGGCTGGCGTTCGAGGTGGAGAATGGCCCAGGCGAGCCGATCGCTGAGCAGTGCGCGGTTCGGGAGCCCCGTCAGGCTGTCGACGCGCGCCATGCGTCGCAGGGCGAGGCTGCTGCTCACGAGCCGAGCTTGGTAGTACAAGAGCGCCAGCTCGTCTTCGGTGAACTCCCGGGGTGCGTCGGCGAATATCGCAAGGCTGCCGAGCACGACGCCGTCGTCGACGACAGGAACACCGGCATACGCTCCGACGGACCCAGCTCGGACGAGAGGATTGTTCGCATATATGGGGTGTGCGGTCGCGTCGGGGACGACGAGCGGCGCACCACTATCGACCACCTCTGCACAGAAAGACAGCGAGTCGGGCACGGTGCTACAGGGATCACCGACGCCGATCTCGGCCAAGTAGGTCTGGAGACCGGGTGTGACAAGGTTGACCACGACGATTGGCGCATGGATGGCGACATGGAGACTTGCGACGACAGCGTCCAGCCCGGCGTCCCGTAGGTGACCGACGAGATGGGACTCGGCCACCGCTCGCAGTCGACTGGGGTTCGACACCCCGGTGACGAGCGGCGCACGTGTCTCCGGCATATCCGGCAAAGCTGCCCTGGCTTGTCGCAGTCGGGTGGACGGCGCTCCCTCTTCCCGGCGCACTCGAACCTCTCCAAGCGTACTTTTGCTCGGCGAACCAAGACCAAATCTACCAGTGCAAGCAGTGGCCTGATGGTCGCCCTGCATCAGGGGACCGGGACCAGTCGGATCTCGAGGGCAGACTCGGTGACCGAAAAGTGCTCGTGTCGGCCCGGTGCGAGAGCTACTGCGACCGACGTGCGTCGCAGACGATGTCAACGAGGTCGTGGGCGCTCGTCGTCGTGACGGGCGCGCCGACGGCCGGGCAACCAGGCATCGGACGGCGAGCGCCGTTCGAGTCCGGCTCGTACCTGAAGCTCGGGACAGCGGTGTCGATGACGATCGGGCGAGGGTGCTGGCGAGCAGTCACGGCTCGAGGGCGACCAGGAAGGCGACGCCCCCGGTCGCACAGCGGGCGTCGATCGATATCTTCTCGTGCGGAGGAGCGGCAGGCATGTCGAAGCAGCTCCTCGACCGAGAGTGCAGGACCGCGGCCGGCCCATCGCGCACGGAGACCGTGCATGTGTCGACGACCTGCTGCGCGAGCCGAGTCTACGCTCGTCGTGGCCGTGCCAAGAGCGATCCGGATGCCATCCTCGCCGAGCTTGTCCACGAGGCGGTGCTCGTCGACTGTCAGCGTGCATAGCTTGTGCCGGAGGGCCGGTATCGGGCCAAGCCGGCGGCACGCGCAGGACGGGAGATCATCTTGCCGGGCGCCTTTGACGGGCCTTCTCGATCCATGCCAAGTCGGCTGCGAGCTGGTCGCGGATCTCGCGCTCGCGCTGGAAGAGTGCATCGGTCTTGGTCAGGACCAAGGTGTAGGGCCGACCGGACCGCCGGGTCCGATGCGTGACGGGCAGCTCGGCCGCATCGATCCGGCGGTGGACGTGGGCTCGGTTGTCCTCGCGCAGGGGCCATTCGAAGATCGTGCGGTGGGGGTCGACGAGGTAGGTCGCGAGCTCGGTGCAGAGCGCGCATGTGCATCCCGGTGGCGCTGGGATCGACCAGTCGTCGCGGCTGCGCTGCGGTCGGGCGAGGAGCCGGCCGAGGGTCGACCGACAGTGTTCTGCGACCAGCTCGACCCGGTTCGCAGGCCACTCGGCCGGTGGCGTCGCACGCAGGACGGCAATCGCGCAGCGGACCGTCTCGTCGCGCTCCGAGCACACGAGCGTGACCATCTCGTCACTGGCCCCGCCTACGTCGACGAGGGCTGCACCCTGGAAGATCCCAGCAAGGGGTCGTCCGAGCTCGGAAAGTGCACGCATCCGTCGGCTCGGGGAGGGCTGGTCGAGCTGCGACTCGACGGTCTCGCGCGCCCAGCTTCGTGCGTGGTCGAGCAGCAGGCGCGCCCCCACGCTGCCTGCCAGCCCCGACTGCGCGAGAGCAGCGCAGAGGCCGGGTAGCGCCGCCATCCACTCCTCGTCACCGGAGCTCGCTGCGAGCGCGCGCCGCCTCGTCGACGACCAGCGCGCGATCGTCCTGGCTGTCCACGTCTCGCCGTAGTGGTCGACGAGCGCGCTGAACGCCTTGGCGTGCGTGCGGCCGAGCGTCTCGAGCCGGAAGGGCGCGACGAGCAGGCTCGCGAGATCCGGGTCATCGAGGAGCCGAGCCGCGCGCAGGGCCTTGGCAAACAAGCCCTTGGCTGCCGTCCCGCCGGCGACGCTCTCCCAGAACGGCTCGAGCGACGCGACTGCCTGGCGGGCACCCGCGAGGTCGCCGGCGCGCAGCTGTGCGGTCAAGGTGTCCATCGCCCAGGACGGCGACGCCTCGGCGCGGATGGCGAACGCGCGGTGGCGAGGCCACGCGACGAGCGCTCCCCGGTGGTACCAGCGATCCAGCGTGTTGCCCCAGTTTCCCATGTAGCCCTCGTACTCCGAGGAGTAGGGCTGCAGCTCCTCCGACGGGGTGCTCGTGCAGACCTCGTCGTCGCGCACGGCCAACTCGAGGTCGTCCTCGCTGGTGCCAGCCGAGTCGATCCAGCTGAGCAGGGTGATCTCGGACTCGACGAGCTCGTCGAGCACGTAGTCCTCCTCGCTTCTCCTCGTGGGAGAGTCGTCGTCATCGTCGTCGTCATCTTCGTCGTCGTCCCAGTCGCTGGACCTCGAGCGTCCATACCAGTGTGATCGCCGATCTGGCTCGTAGGCGCTCCAGGTCTCGTGCGCGTCAGCCAGTGCGAGCACGACCTCGCAGTCGGCGTGGTTCGCTGCAGCCTCGACCAGCGCGGCGGCGCGTGCATCGTCTCCCTTGAGCCGCGTCCAGCTGAGCGCGCGAGCGGTGTACTCGTGGTCGAGGAGATAGACGAGGCGGCCGGGCGCGTCCGTGCCGGCGAAGTGCTCGTCGAGGTGACCGGCCAGCTGCTCGACCAACGTGGAGTCCGCTGCACCCAGCGTGGGTCGTCTCTCGCCGCGCGCGACGAGGTCGTAGGTGAGCACGACGCGAAAGCCCGAGGTGACCGGCTTGATCTCGTGGCGGCAGTCTCCGTAGAAGGCGACGAAGGACAGGGACGTCTTCGATCCCCGATAGCTTGCGGTCCTTCCTCCCTGGTGGACCTGGAGGGCCCCGCCCGTGAACGTCGACGGCAGGCTGACGACGAGGGAGCCGACCATCGCGTCGCTCGTCTCGGAGTCCTGGTGGGGGAGGAAGAACTGTCCCGGTGCGTAGACGAGCAGGGAGTGCAGCTCGGCGCGCAGTTCGCAGCTCGCTGGAAGGCCGAGATCCGACCGGAGCTTGTCGAGGACGGGAACGAGAGTCTGATCCCAGCGCCGCTTGTCGATCTTGACCCGGCTCTTCGGGACCTCCCAGGTGTCACGGACCGTCCGGTCCACGAGGGTCTTCTCGCCCCGCCCGTAGTGGGCGGGTCGGCTCACCGCGCACAGCTGCCTCGCCTGGGCTTGGGACACGGGCAGGGTGATCCGGCCGACCCCGCGCACCTCGAGGTCGAGGTCGGCTGGCGGGGCCGTCCGTGAGGCGCTGAACGTGCCCTGCGGCGTGTGGTCGGCGAGCAGGTTGGCCAACTGCTCGCGGGCGCTACTGCTCATCTCGGCTCCCTTGCTTGCACGCACCGCGGTCGTGGTGCTCGTGGTCGACAACCACTAGCGCGCGTCGCGCGCCGGCCTCCAGGAGATATGCGGTGTGCACCCGTCGTCCGGCGTGTGCGCGAGCTCGAAAGAGTCGATCCGCTGCTCGTGCGTGACCACCGGCGAGCCGCTCGTCGGGTCGGGCCCGAGCTCCAACGGCTCGCCGAGCGCCTGAAGAGAGCGCACCGTCAGCTCCGTCTCGCTTGTGCGCGCGTGGCCAAGCTCCAGATCGACGGGACGCCAGACGTGGACTAGGCGCTCGCCGGCGGCAGGCCGACCGGCGCCGAGGCGGCGTCAGGACTGGTCGGGCGTGTCGGCGTCCTGGCTCTCGGCGGCAACCGCGGCAACCGCGGCATCACCGGCAACCGCGGCAACCGCGGCATCACCGGCAACCGCGGCAACCTCGGCATCGCCGGCAACCGCGGCAACCTCGGCAACCGCGGCATCGCCGGCAACCGGATCGCTCGCACTCTCGGCATTGGTCGGACTGGCGGGGTCGGCTGCAACGAGAGGGGAGTGCGGCTCCGCCGGCAGGCGTGGTGCCGCAGCCCGCGGCGCTGGCGGCGCTGGTGGCCGCGGCGGCGGCGGCATGGTGAGACCGAGCAGGGGAGCGAGCGCCGGGACGCGGCCTGCAGCCGCCTGCGCGGCGTGGCGGACGGCCCCAGAGGAGTCCTCGGGCATGCCTGCGGGCTTCACCGAGCGCCGGATCGGCGAAGCGACCACCGCTTCGAGGATCGCCACCCAGCGCTCGGGAGGAGTGTCGGCCGCCATCGCGGCACCGGCCGCGTCGGCGAGCCGTCCGACGAGAGCTGCAGGAAAGCGTGCCGTCGGCTCGGGCGTGCGTGCGGAGAGCCGGAGCGCCTGGAGGACGCGTCCCTCGTCGAGCGCGTGGACCATGTCGGCCTCCCACGCGGTCCGGAGCTTCGTGACGCGCGCGTCGAGGGCCTCGCGGAGCTGTTGGAGCAGGGAGCGTCCGTGGTCGTCACGCGACGCAGCACCGAGAACGGTCGTGCGGAGGTCCCGCAGGGAGAGAGTCTCGAGCTGGGCGACAGCCGCCTCTGCGCGGTCCAGCCAGACCGCCTCGCGGACGCTCGAGGCGAGCTTCTCCGCGAGCGCGACGAGAGCGTCGTCTGGCTCGGTCGGACGCCCTTCGGCGCGGGCGGCGACACGCGCCTCTTCGAGGGCGCGGCGGACCGCCGGCATCCCGCCGGCGGCGAGCTGCTGCGCGACGGGGCGCTGCGCGTCGGGGAGGGTCGCGAGGAGCGCGTCACGGTGCGCTGTGCCGGGCACGAAGCGCGGCGGGCGGGGCCGGGCGGCGCGCCCTGAGGCTCGGGACGCAGCGGCACCCTCGCGCGCCGGGGCGCCGTCAGGACGGGGCCGCAGACCTGCGCCGGCACCGGCGGGGCGTCCGCCGCCAGGGCCGCGGCCGGCTGTCCCGGCCGAGGCGCTACGGTCGGGACGCGGTCCACCGTGGGGGAACATCCGGCGTCCGGGCGCTGTCCCTGCCCCGGCATCGCCGGTGCTCGAGTCGTGCAGTGGGCCGTCGGCCGGTGCCCCTGGCCGTCCCGAGCCGCCGGCACGCGTGCCGTCCCTCCTCGTCGGTCCCTGGCCAGCGGTGCGTGGTCCGCCGCGGCCGGCGCCCTCACGAGGTCCGCCAGCCCAGGCGAGCCCGTCGCCGCGGCGTCGATCGCTGCCCGGCCCGCCGCGTCCGACAAGAGTGGTCGTCACCGCGCCGGCGACCGGACGGTGCGCGATCTCGATGAGGCCAGCCGGCCCGGACTTGCCCTTTGCGGGCAGCACCTGGGTGATGGTGATGCCGTCCAGCTCGAACTCGGCCTCGACGCGGAGCACGTCGCCGACGTGGGAGCCGGTGGGCAGGACCTTTTCCTCGACGACACCGCGTGGCTCGCGCGCCCCGAGGGCCCTCCAGGTCCAGGTCCCATCGTCGCGGGAGGAGGTGAGCTCGACTTCCATGCGGCGTGCCATGACAGGCTCAAGCTACCCCGTCCAGCCAGGCGGTGCGTGCGGGCGCTCCTCGAGGCCACGCACAGGCCTCCTCGCGACCTCCCTGCGACCCCCGTCGTCGCCCTGTCGTTGCCCGGTCGTCGCCCCGGTCGGGCTCGTGCGCCACCCCGCTACGCTCGGCCTCGCTGTCCTGGCGGGTCGTCGCGAGCCGACACCGACGCCGACTCCGATCCGGACGCCACACCGGCGTGGCGAGGGTGACGCCGGGAAGGAAAGGTCTGCCTGATGGGTCCCGGCATGGGAGCGATGGGAAGCGGGGGCCCGAGCTACCGCATGGCGATGCGCTCGTTCCGCAAGGACTCGAGCATCACCTCGAGCCGGCTCGCCCCGGGCACCTGGCGACGCGTCCTCGGCTTCGCTCGTCCCTACCGGCGGCTCATCACGATCTTTCTCGTCCTCATCGTCGCCGACGCCGTCGTCGGCGTCGCGAACCCCCTTCTCTACCGCGACATCATCGACAAGGGGATCCTCGGTAAGCACGCGCACGTCGTCGTCGAGCTGGCACTCGTCGTCGCGCTCCTCGCGATCGTCGACGTCGGCCTCGGCGTCGCCGAGCGGGGGCTCTCCGCGCGCATCGGGGAGGGGCTCATCTTCGACATGCGCTCGAAGGTCTTCGCGCACGTCAACGAGATGCCGCTCGCGTTCTTCACGCGGACCCAGACCGGCGCGCTCGTCTCGCGGCTCAACAACGACGTCCTCGGTGCGCAGCAGGCCTTCACGGACGTCTTCTCGAACGTCGTCGGAAACTTCGTGAGCGTTGCCCTCGTGCTCGCGGCGATGCTCGTGCTGTCCTGGCAGATCACGCTCGTCGCGCTCGTCATCCTGCCGCTGTTCGTGCTCCCGGCGCGCCGGATGGGACGCAAGCTGCAGGTCATCACGCGTGAGTCCTACGGGCTCAACGCGGAGATGACGACGATGATGAGCGAGCGCTTCAACGTCGCCGGGGCCCTGCTCGTGAAGATCTTCGGGCGGCCGCGACAGGAGCGGGAGGCCTTCGACCGCCGGGCTGGGCGAGTCCGTGACATCGGGGTCACCCAGGCGCTCTACGCGCGCATCCTGTTCGCCTCGCTCATGCTCACCGCTTCGCTCGCCACCGCCCTCGTCTACGGCTGGGGCGGCGTCCTCGCGATCCACGGCACGCTGCCGATCGGCACGCTCGTCGCGCTCACCGCCTACCTCACCCGGCTCTACGGGCCGCTCACCCAGCTGTCGAACGTCCAGGTCGACGTCATGACCGCTCTCGTGTCCTTCGACAGGGTCTTCGAGGTCCTCGACCTCTCGCCGATGGTCGAGGAGAAGCCCGGCGCGGTCGCCCTCGAGCGCGGTCCGGCGGTGGTCGAGCTCGACCACGTCGACTTCGCCTACCCCGGCGCGGACGAGGTCTCGCTCGCCTCGCTCGAGTCGGTCGCGGTGCTCGAGCGCTCCCCGCGGGTCGAGGTGCTCCACGACGTCTCGTTGCGGGTGGGGCCGGGGCAGCTCGTCGCGCTCGTCGGGCCGTCCGGCGCGGGCAAGACGACGGTGAGCCATCTCGTGTCCCGCCTCTACGACGTGAGCGCCGGGGCGGTGCGGATCAACGGCACCGACGTGCGCGACGCGACGCTCGCGTCGGTCCAGGCGGTCGTCGGCATCGTCACCCAGGACGCGCACCTCTTCCACGAGACGATCCGCGAGAACCTGCTCTACGCACGGCCCGAGGCGACCGAGGCCGAGCTGTGGGAGGCGCTCGCGGGCGCGCACATCACCGACCTCGTCGAGAGCCTCCCGGACGGGCTCGACACCCTCGTCGGCGACCGCGGCTACCGGCTCTCGGGGGGAGAGAAGCAGCGGATCGCGATCGCCCGACTGCTGTTGAAGGCCCCCGACGTCGTCGTGCTCGACGAGGCCACCGCACACCTCGACTCGGAGTCGGAGGTGGCCGTGCAGCGGGCCCTCGAGTCGGCGCTCGTCGGACGCACCTCGATCGTCATCGCGCACCGGCTGTCGACGATCCGCAGCGCGGACGAGATCCTCGTCCTGCGGGACGGGCGCATCGTCGAGCGCGGTCGCCACGCCGAGCTGCTCGCAGCAGGCGGTGTCTACGCGGAGCTCTACGCGACGCAGTTCGCGGAGCCCGGCGAGCGCCCTACCGACCCCGTCTCCTCCACGACCAGCTCCGTCATGCCGTAACGAGGGATCATGGAGCCGCGCGACGACCGGGGAGCCGCGAGCAGCTCCGCAGGGCGCCGTCGCCGGCTGGCCAAGGTGCCGGCGCGTCGGGTCGCCGCCGCGCTGTGCGCCTCGGCGTCGCTGCTCGCAGCCGGCGTGGCCGGGGCGGGCGTGGATGGGGTCGGCGTGACTGGCGCGACCGCTGGCACCCGCGCCACCACCGGGACGGGAACGGTCCACGCGGACCACACGGACCGTGCGGCCCGCGCGCTCGTGACGGTCGGAGCGAGCCCTGCCGTCGGCCTCGGTCGGGCGATCGGGCCCGCTCCGGCGTTTCTGGCCCACGTCGTCGTCTCGCTCGACCTCGGCACGCCGGCAGCCGGCGTGCGCGCGGTGACCTCGTGGCTCGAGTCCCAGCAGCTCCACCCGGTGGTGCGTGGCACGCTCGTCGACGTCACCGCGCCGTCGGGCGTGGTTGCCCGGGCCTTGCACGTGCGTTTTGCGTCCTACCGGGAACGTGCCGTCGGCGGCGCCGGCGCCGTGTACGCGTCGGGACCTCCGGTCCTACCAGCCGTCGTCGCGGCTCACGTCGCCGGGATCCTCGGGCTCAGCGACGCCCCGCTCGTGTCGACGGCGACGCTCGCGGTGACAAGGCCGGGCCCGTTTGCCGCGTCCGGCGCGCTCGGGTCGTCCGGCTCGGCGACCGCCGGGACGCTCGCCGCGCCGTGCACAGGCGCGACCGCCGAGGCGGCGACGGTCGAGGCGACGGCCTCCGACGGCACTGTCCGCACGATGGCGGCCATCGGCGACACCTACGGCGTCGGCGGGCTCGTCGCCACGGGGCACGACGGTGCGGGAGCGACGGTCGCGGTCATCGAGCTCGCACCGAGCCGGCCGAGCGACATCGCAACCTACGACAGCTGCTTCGGGCTCCCGGACGCGAACTACTCGGTCGACGCCGTCGACGGCGGCGCTCCCGTGAGCGGGGCCGATCCCTACCTCGAGCCGGACCTCGACATCGAGCAGGTCCAGACCCAGGCCCCGGCGGCCGACGTCGTCTCGGTCGAGGCGCCGAACACGACGGCGGGCTTCGCCGACGCGATCGACGCCGCGATCGCGAACCCCCACGTGAGCGTGATCTCCATCAGCTGGGCGAGCTGCGAGGCGCTCGCGGGCTCGCCCGGCGTGCCCGGCTCTTTCGTCGCGTCGCTCGAGCCGCTCCTGCTCGAGGCCGCAGAGCAGGGCCAGACCGTCCTCGTGGCGTCGGGGGACGACGGCTCGGAGGCGTGCGCGTATCTCGGGTCGGCCGACGACACCTCGACGTCGGTCGACTACCCGGCGAGCGATCCCTCCGTCACGGCGGTCGGGGGCACCGTCATCGCCGGGAGCGGCCAGCCCGACGTGACGTGGAACGCCTGCAGCACGGGCGCGTCCGCGTGCACGGCGTCGGACTACACCGGTCCCGGCTACGGCGGCGCGAGCACGGGCGGCGTCTCGGCGCTGTTCGCGGAGCCCTCCTGGCAGGAGAGCGCCGGCACTTTCGCCGGACCGTGCGGCGCGAGCGGCGGCTGCCGCGCCGTGCCGGACATCTCCGCGAACGCGGACGGCAACGTCGTCTACGAGGCCGGGGGCTGGGTGACCGCCGTCGGGACGAGCGCCGCCGCACCGCTCGTCGCGGGGCTCGCGGCCGACGTCGAGTCCTCGTGCGACGTGGCGACCGAGGAGACGGCCGGGCTCGCCGACCCCGTCGGGTCCCCCGAGTACGGGTCGCTCGGGGACCTCGCACCGCGCCTCTACAGCTACGCGCACGCCTTCGCTGGCGGCAGTGCCCTCACCGACGTCACGAGCGGGAACAACGACTGGACGCGGGCGGTCACGGGGGTGGCGCCGGGGACGGACTACCCCGCGCGCTCGGGCTATGACCTCGCGACCGGTCTCGGGACACCGGTCGGGTCCGGGTGGCTCTGCCCGTCGGTGACGGCGCTGACCGTCGAGGGCCAGCCGGCGACGTCGGCGACGGTCGGCCAGTCGCTCACGGTCACCGGCACCGGTCTCGCCGACGCCGTCGTCACCTTCGGCACCTCGTCGATACCGGCGACGGTCACGTCCGCGAGCCCAAACCAGCTCGTCGTGACGGTGCCGTCGGGCTCGGGGCTGGCCGACGTGACCGTGACGGGAGCGGTGGGCAGCGCCGCCCCGCAGCCTTTCTCCATCACGACCGCCCCGGTCGTGACCTCGGCCGCGAGCGTGTCCGCCACCGTCGGCACCGCGTTCAGCTTCACCGTGACGGGCAGTGGCTCGCCGCTGCCGACCCTCGCCGAGTCGGGCGCGCTACCAGGTGGCGTGAGCTTCGTCCCCGGCGGTGGTGGCACGGCCACCCTCACCGGTACACCGACGCAGTCGGGCAGCTACCCCCTTACCGTCATGGCGAGCAGCTCGGCCGGCACAGCCAGCCAGCAGCTCGAGCTCGACGTCGCGCCGGCTTCGTCCCCGAGCCCATCCCCGAGCCCGTCGCCCAGTCCGTCGTCGAGCCCCGTTCCGGGTTACTCGCCGGCGCCTGCGCCGGTCCCGACCACGACCA
>Ga0078972_1004657_pt1 | contig 36820 bp, 40 predicted proteins | sample YelNatPaOPGAMG01_FD_67568 | JGI IMG/M metagenome (GOLD analysis project Ga0078972, IMG submission 67568) | Hot spring thermophilic microbial communities from Obsidian Pool, Yellowstone National Park, USA - OP-RAMG-01 (SPADES assembly) (version 2) | ecosystem: Environmental > Aquatic > Thermal...
ATCTTCAGGTATGCAGAATATTAAGCATGCTGTTTGATCCATAGTGTTAAGGGAGACGTATTTTTCACTTCTTCCAATCTTTCAGCAATGTTTTTCAAAACCCTGACTATCGGCCCGTATTGAGCCCAATCATCCTTGAACAAGAGTTCAACTGTGTGTTTCTCCCCCCGGCTGCGAATGAAAGCAAGTATTTCTCAGGACTCTCCTCGCCAGGAAGCATGACTTTTCGACAGTCGATTCCGCTGAGGGGGAGCAGCCCCCCAGTTATACGGGACAGTACGCACGCTTTTTAAGGAAATAGAAATGTTAAAAAGTATCGTCAGGACCATTAATACTATGGAGGGGGAGCTTAAAGCTAGGAAGGCTGAGCTCGAGGAAAAAATCAATTCTCTGATGAGGGAGAAGGAGGAGCTTCTGAAAAGAATAGAGGACCTGAAGCTTCAGTTGGAAATAAAGGAGCTGGAGGAGAAAGCTAAAGTGCTTGAATCTGAGGTCGAGGTTCTCAGGACTGCGGAGAAGAGACTAATTGAGAAGATAGTCTCGTCGGAAACAGCAGGCTGCGGGCAGTAAGGGTCCGGGGAATTTTTACTACATTTCCTGCAAAGCGCGAGCGCGCTTTATCTCGAGCTCTACGTGCTTCCTTCGAGGATCGTGCTCCAACACTTTTACACTAGGCTTAGCTCCACTCATCACACTAAAATATCCTTGAAAAAGGTATTTAAATCTCCATGCGAAGGGGAGAAAACTAATCCGCCCGAAAGAGGAAAGGCTTAATAACCCGTTTTCAAGGGAAACCCTTGTCAACTGAAGGTGTCAATAGGACTTGCCAAGATATAAGACGACGGAGGAAGTGCTACGGCTCTCAAAGAGTCTAGAGAATATTAGGAATATTTCTATCTGTGCGCATGTCGATCATGGTAAGACCACTTTATCTGACTCGCTGCTTGCAGCATCTGGATTATTATCGCCGACAGTGGCTGGTGAAGCACTAGCACTGGACTACTTGAAGATAGAGCAGGAGAGGCAGTTCACATACAAGGCTGCAAACGTATCATTATATCATGAAATAGATAAAAATTCCTATATAATAAATTTAATAGATACTCCTGGACATATAGATTTTACGGGCAATGTGACTCGTAGTTTGCGTGCTATTGATGGTGCTGTTATTGTTGTGGATAGTGTTGAGGGTGTTTTGGTTCAGACTGAGACTGTTACTCGTCAGGCTTTGGAGGAGTATGTTCGTCCCGTGTTGTTTATTAATAAGGTTGACCGTTTGATTCGTGAGCTTAAGCTTTCTCCGCAGGATGTTGAGAAGACGTTGCTTCGCATTATTGCTGATTTCAACAGGCTTATTGATCTTTATGGTCCTGAGGAGTTTAAGTCTGAGTGGCGTGTCGACGCTTTGAAGGGTATGGTTGCCTTCGGGAGTGCTAAGGACCGGTGGGGCTTCACTATTCCTATGATGCAGAAGGCTGGGTTGAGGTTTAGCGATATTGTTTCCGCTTACGAGAAGGGTGGGCAGGCTGAGCTTTCTAAGGTTCTGCCTCTGCACGAGGCTGTTTTAAGCATGGTTGTCAGGTTTCATCCTCCTCCTGTTGTTGCGCAGGCCTATAGGATTCCGAAGATTTGGAAGGGTGATTTGGATAGTGAGGTTGGGAGGGCGATGTTGAAGTGTGACCCGAATGGGCCTATTGTGATGGCTGCTTCGCATATTCGTGTTGATCCTCAGGCTGGTGTCGTCGCCACCGGTAGGCTTTTCTCAGGCACTGTTTACGAGGGTCAGGAGGTTTATCTTGTTAACTCTAGGAGTAAGGGCAGGGTTCAGCAGGTCTGCATCTACATGGGTCCGCACAGGGAGGTTGTGGGCTCTATGGCTGCGGGCAATATTCCTGCTCTCCTCGGCTTGGAGTCTGCGAGGGCCGGTGAGACTATTACTAGTGTTCAGGATCTCGTCCCGTTTGAAAGCATCAGGTATGTTTCTGAGCCTGTTATGACGATTGCTGTCGAGCCCCGGAATCCTGCTCAGCTTCCCGAGCTTATCGGCGCGATGCATAAGCTTAGCATTGAGGATCCTAATCTTAAGGTGACTATTAACGAGCAGACCGGGGAGTATCTTCTCTCGGGAATGGGCCAGCTTCATCTTGAGGTTGCCACTACGTTCCTTCAGGAGGCTGGTATTCAGATCGTTACCTCGCGTCCAATCGTCATCTACCGTGAGAGTATTCGTAGGAAGGGTGGGCCGGTGATGGTGAGGTCTCCAAACGGCCACAATAAGGTTCTGATCGAGGTTGAGCCTCTTGAGCCTAGGGTTATAGAGCTTATCGCCACCGGTAAGATAGGGGAGTTCACTGACAGGAGGGAGGTTGCCAGGATGCTGAGGGAGTGCGGCTGGCCTGCCGACGAGGCTCGTGGCGTTGAGGCTGTGAGCGAGAGCTTCAGCGTTCTGGTTGACGCCACTAAGGGTGTTCAGAGGCTTGAACAGGTTTCTGGAAGCATTAGGATGGGCTTCATCGAGGCGATGAACGAGGGTATTCTAGCCAGGGAGCCGGTTAGGGGTGTGAAGGTTAAGCTTCTCGACGCGACTGTTCACGAGGATCCTGCTCACCATGGTCCGGCGCAGATTATTCCGGCTGTGAGGAGGGCTACGCATGCTTCAATACTCCTTGCCGACCCTGTGATTCTCGAGCCTATTCTCAGGCTGGACGCTAGAACCGGTATGGATCAGGTTGGGAACGTGACTAGGGTTATTAGCCGTGCAAGGGGCAGGGTTCTGAATATTGAGCAGAAGGGCTTGATGACCTATATCGTCGGGGAGATTCCTGCTGCTGAGAGCTTTGATCTTTCAGAGGTTTTAAGGAGCGCAACAGGGGGCAGGGTTTTCTGGGACACTAGCTTCGCCAGATGGGAGCCTGTTCCAAGCCAGCTTCTAGGCAACGTTATCGCTGAAATAAGGAAGAGGAAGGGTCTTCCAGCCGAGGTTCCTAAGGTTGAAGACCTGGTGGAGTAGCCTTAGACAGCCTGGTTAACTAGGTCTTTGCTTCAACCGGTTTTATCATGCTCCAGTCTATTCTTTCAACAAGCTTTTTAAGAGTGGCCTTCAACTCCGCGAGCGCGGCCTCCCTACCCATCTGGCTGGCGTTCCAGGTTACGAAGGGAGGGTAGAAGCTCGCCTCCTTGAACTTCGGCTTCCCGTCGACTATTTCAAACTTTATGTATCCTACTTCCCTCAGGTAGCAGTTGTCGTTGGGGCATAGGATATCTATCTCGTTAAGCTCCTTCTTAAGGTAGAGTAGTTTAAACTCGGAAGCATCCTCAATACTCCTGCCGCAGGGGCAGATTAACGTGGGGCTCATTTCTATTTCTTTAGGAGAAGGTTAGACTTAAGTTTTTCACTTTTCAACCCTTGAAATAAAGTTTTTATACCCCTTTTATTAATGGGGGGTTTTGAGGTGATGTTGAAATGGCTACTGCTATACCTGCAACGGTTGGAGGAACACCAGTCCTAATCCTTAAAGAGGGAAGCACTAGGACTAGGGGGAGAGAAGCCCAGAGGAACAATCTTAACGCTGCAATAACCCTGGCTGAAATAGTCCGTTCATCCCTGGGTCCGAGGGGGATGGACAAGATGCTCGTGGACTCGCTTGGCGACGTAACGATAACCAATGATGGCGCGACGATTCTGAAGGAGATGGAGATCGAGCACCCGGCTGCCAAGATGATGGTTGAAGTCGCTAAGAGCACCGACGTTGAGGCTGGGGACGGCACGACCTCGGCGGTCGTCCTAGCCGGGGAGCTCTTGAAGAAGGCTGAGGAGCTTCTAGACATGGATGTCCACCCGACGATCATAGTCGACGGCTACAGGAGGGCCACTAGCATGGCGCTCCAGTTCTTGAAGGAGATTGCTCAAGAGGTTAAGCCGACGGACAGGGAGACTCTTAAGCTGATAGCTATGACTGCCCTCAGGAGCAAGGTTGTTAGAGAATATAGTGAGCAGCTTGCGGAGATTGCTGTCGACGCAATTCTGAAGGTGGCGAGGGAGGAGAACGGGAAGTACAACGTTAGGCTTGACGACGTTAAGGTTGAGAAGAAGGCCGGCGGCTCCGTGATGGAGACTAAGCTGGTGAACGGTATTGTTCTTGATAAGGAAATTGTTCACTCTGGGATGCCTAGGAAGATTGTTAACGCTAAGATAGCTATTCTGAACAGCCCGCTCGAAATAGAGAAGACGGAGTTCGACGCTAAGATAAGCATTGAGAGGCCTGAGCAGATTAAGGCTTTCCTGGAGGAGGAGCAGAAGATCCTGAAGGAGATGGTTGACAAGATAGTTGAGGCCGGTGCTAACGTGGTGCTCTGCCAGAAGGGTATCGACGATATTGCTCAGCACTATCTCGCCAGGGCTGGGGTAATCGCCGTCAGGAGGGTTAAGGAATCCGACATTGAGAAGGCTTCTAAGGCAACTGGGGCAAGGATTGTTACGAGCGTGAACGAGCTTACTAAGGATGACCTGGGGTACGCCGGCCTAGTGGAGGAGAGGAAGGTCGGGGAGGACAAGTGGGTCTTCATCGAGCAGTGCAAGGACCCGAGGTCCGTGACTATACTGATAAGAGGCGGGACGGAGAAAATGGTGGATGAGGCTGACAGGGCTCTCCACGATGCTCTCTCCGTTGTGAAGGACGTGGTTACATACCCGTACATCGTTGCTGGTGCTGGTGCGCCTGAAATAGATGTTGCCATGAGGATAAGGAAGAAGGCTGAGACGATAGCTGGGAAAGAGCAGCTCGCAGTACTCAGGTTTACGGAAGCCTTGGAGTCAATACCTTCAGCCCTGGCTGAGAACGCTGGGATGGACCCGATAGACATAATCGCCGAGCTTAGGAAGCAGCATGAGAGCGGGAACAAGTGGTACGGCATCGACATCGTTTCGAAGAAGACTTCCGACAGCTGGGCTGCAAAGGTTATTGAGCCGCTTCTCGTTAAGGAGCAGATAGTGAAGTCTGCAAGCGAGGCTGCAAGCATGATCCTGAGGATTGACGACGTGATTGCCGCGGGCAAGCTCAAGGAGAAGGGGCCTCCTAAGCCACCGTCTGAGGAAGGCGGAGCCGGAGCTGGCGAACTAGACTAAAACCCTTTTAATCTTTTTCAAAATTTTTTCCCCAATCTTTCCCAGGCTTCACCTAGCCCGTCTTACAGTTAAGCCCTCGAATGATTCTAAAAGCCTCTGTAAGGCTTTCACTAGCTATTCCAAACTCCTCGCTCATCTCGTTAAGTATGTTTCTCTCTATCACCCTGGCTCCTGGGCCGTACATTTTCTCAAGGCCTTTCAGAAACTCCTCAGGCTTTTCAGGTATCTCCTCCCTCTTTAAACCATACTCGTTCTCAATATACCAGTATATCACGTTTTTAATGGTTTCTCCAAGCCGGCTTAAACCCTTGTCGACGCATGCTAGAACCCTGTCACCAGGCTTCCTCGCCATCTCAGACTCAACCTAGGCGGGTGTTTCGAAAGTCTTTGACAGGCTTCACTGCAGTACTGGAGTTGCAGAGCCTTTCCAGGTTCTTCAGCATGCTAACGGTGTCCGCTGCCCGCATATATTCTTTTTTTTTAACGGTGTGAAAACAATCTTGACGAGGTTTCCCGGTGGAGAGGGAGCCGCCTGAAGGCTCTTAGCGGCTTGCAAGAATGGGGAATGCGGCGCCCGGGATTTGAACCCGGGATTCCCAGCTTGGGGGGCTGGTGTCATACCAGGCTAGACCAGCGCCGCAGACACTGGAGTAAAACAGGCTGGACGGTTAAAAGTTTTATCCCCTTTAGTGTTAACGCTGCAGGGAGAGTATTAGCGTTTCATTAAACAGTTTTAATCGGGTGATGCGGGTAGAAGCCTGTTCTGGATAAGACTTATCTTTAAGCCCCTGGCTTTGTTCCCCATGGGAAAGCTTAAAAGCCCCTGTTTTCGAATACTCTTAACGCGGTGGAAGACGATGAATTCTCTGGCCTTTGAGCCGTGTGCTCGTGATCTTGAGTTATGAGCTTCCACCGTTCTAAGGAGGATGTTTAAGATTGAGTCTCGCCGAACCCGTTGGTGCGCCGCTGAAGGTTTCAGACGTCTCGTTCAAAAAGGGTGAGCACGCGCTGCTTTCGAAGGCGAGCTTCGTCCTTGATAGTGCTGAAATACTCGGGATTGTTTCAAACAGGACTGAGCCCGTCGAATGCCTTTTCAAACTCCTGCTTCTCCTGGATAGGCCTTCCTCAGGCAGCATACTGTACTTCAACAATCCGAGGTTCAGCAGGAGGGATTTCAGCAGGAGGATTGGGTTCTACTCGTGCACCATGAACCTTGTTGAAGACTTAACGGTCATGGAGAATTTCCTCCTAGCTGCTTCCCTGCACGGAATGCCTAGGGAGAAGGCTGTTAAAAGAATTGGGGAGCTGCTCTCCCTCTTGGAAGCAGCCGGTTTTTCAAAGGTTAAATGGTCTAGGCTTTCCCTCTCCCTCAAGAGGAAGCTCTGCTTCGCTTCAGCATTCGTCCACGACCCTGGCGTGATGCTTCTCTACGACCCTTTCAGGGGAGCGACGTTCGACGTCGCCTCCTTCATGCGGAACTTTTTAAAGACCTCTACGGACCTAGGTAAGTCTGTGCTAGTGTTCTCAACAGTGCCTCTTCTCCTCGACGATATTTGCGACAGGATACTCATCTTCCACAACGGGCAGCAGGCCGTTCTAGACCATACTGAGAGCTTCGTCACCGGGGTAAGCGGCCCCGGGATGCTTTCAATACACGTCTCAGGCTTCAGCGTTGAAAACAATATTGAAAATCTTGAGAAAATGGGTGTAAGCTGGTACGCGACTGGCGAGAGTGAAGCAATAATCGAGCTGGACAATACTCCGGAGAAAATCCAGAGCATGCTGGGGTTCCTGGTTAAGAACAACGCTACGGTGAACAAGATAGTTAGCAGCAGGCAGCACCTGCTTGAGTCTGCCAGCAGGTTCATGGAGGAGTGACGCGTCTTGGTTAACATAGTTGACCGTGAGCTGAAGTTCTTCTTCACCTCGCCGCTCTTAATAGTCTTAGAGCTTGCTTCAGCCGTGTTTCTCTCAGTACTCATAAATAATAGCGTGATTGATCTTATTGTAGTGCTTCCGGCATGGGTGATAATAGTTCTCCTTTCAACCTTTTTCGAGCTTGAGATCTGGCGCAGGGGTTTTCTAAATAAAGGCGTCAAGCTAAAGCTTTATGTTAATGCTTCCGAGTATACACCATTCTTGGCGCACTCCTTGGCTTCCCTTCTTCTCCTAGAGCTTAAAACGCTTATAGTAATTCTGATTCCTTCGATACAGGTTCGGCTCAATCTCAATGATGTTGGGTTTTTCGTTTTAGCGACGCATGCCTTCTGGCTTTTCGCATTATCAGTCGGATACGTTATTTCTAAAGACGTTTTAAGGAAACTTTCGAGCTCGACTGCAGTTTTCCTATGTATGCTTATTTTCAACACAGTAGCGTTTAGCGTCGTAGCGCGCGCGCTGGAGTATATCCAGCAATCGGGTCAAGCCTCGTGGCATGCCTTTTTCAACGTGTTTAGCAGGCTTGATACATTCGCGCTGATCGTTCTGTTAGCTTCCTCGCTGCTTTACGTACTCGCCTTATACGCTTGCTCTCTGGCAGTCAAGAATATTCGTATCGACGATATTTAGCGTTATGCAGGTGTAATGCAGCGGGCTGAGCGAAATTAGTGCAGCCCAGTTAGATGTATGGCGTCATGCTATGGAGAGCGTTTTATATGCGTGAAATCTTGGTTGTGCTGCGCTGTGCATCGCTGGGCAGGTCCCGGGGTTAGAACGTGTGCAGCGCATACTTTCCTCGTAGCAATGTTTAAACATGTTTCGGGCGAGGGGTGTGGTTGAGCCTTTGGCTTCTGGATGCGCTAGGGGATCCTGAACTTCTTGTTGAGAAGGTGGTTAATACTTGGTTCCTAAGCCTTTTTCCTACTCTTCTCAACGATGTAGTCTAACGCTCAGCGCTCACGCGCGCTTTATCTGCATGGTTGATGCATATGAGCATTGTTCAGGTTTAAAGGGGAAAGGTTAATATAGTCCTCTCTGTGGGCACACTGCTTAGGAGGTGCGCTGAGTGTACCATAGTATTCACGCTCCAAGGGGGCGGGACACCGTCCACCAACTGCAGAGGTCCCGCTGCAAGCCCAACCTCCAGTAGGGGAAGAAAGAGTTTTCAAAAGACTGTTTGCGAGAGGTGTTTCAAATGGTTTCAGGGTCTAGACTGCTAGTTGAGAAGCTGAGGGAGAACAGGGTTGAAACCATCTTCGGAGTGCCCGGTGGCGCTGTGCTCCCGTTTCTAGACGAGCTGTATAAGGAGAGTAGCATCGAGTTCATTCTGACGAGGCATGAGCAGGGTGCTGCCCACATGGCTGACGGCTATGCTAGGGCAGCCGGCAGGGTGGGTGTTGTCGTCGCGACATCGGGTCCCGGTGCCACTAACCTCGCCACGGGTGTTGCTAACGCCTACTTGGATTCCTCGCCGGTTTTAAGCATAGCCGGCCAGGTTGCGACTCCATTAATAGGCTACGACGGCTTCCAGGAGGCTAATATTTTCTCGATGATGATAGGGTTGACTAAGATGAACTTTCTGCCCAGGGATTTGAACGAGCTTAACTCTGCTCTTGAGAACGCTTTTAAAATAGCCTTGTCCGGAAGGCCTGGGCCTGTTCACATAGATGTTCCCAGGGATGTTCAGCTCATGGAGGGTGAGCCTGACGATGATTTCTACGTTTACTCGTATGAGCCGCCCACGCCTTCCGACGAGGAGGTTCTCTCCGCCGCCAGGATGCTGGTTGAGGCTGAGAGGCCTGTGGTCATCGCCGGGGGAGGAGTAATAATATCAGGCGCGTCCAGCGAGCTTATCGCCTTGGCTGAGCTTCTGAACGCTCCTGTGGCGACTACGCTAATGGGTAAGGGGAGTATTCCTGAGGACCACCCGTTGTCCCTGGGGATGCTCGGCATGCATGGGAGGCTTGGCGCGATCAAGGCTGTTCAGGAGAGTGACCTTGTTTTCGCGGTGGGCATGAGGTTCAGCGACAGGACTACGGGCAAGCTGAGCGGCTTCGCCCCGGGTGCGAGGAAGATACATGTGGACATAGATAGGTCTGAGATCGGGAAGCTGCTTAAGCCAGACCTGGGCATCGCCGGTGACGCTAAGCAGGTTCTAAGCAGGGTTCGCGAGACGGTTCTCAGGCTTTTCCAGAAGGGTAAGGCTGGCACATGGGGTGAGAGAGTGAAGCAGCTCAGGAAGGAGTCAGAGTTCCTCTACGACTATGATGCTGTCCCAGTGGATCCTAGTGCTGCCGTCAGGGTTCTCAGCGACTACGTTAGGGTTGAGGATTTCGTTACGACCGAGGTGGGCCAGTGCCAGATGTATGCTTCACTCCACTTCACTGCTAGGCGTCCAAGGCAGTTCATCTCCTCCGGCGGCCTGGGGACAATGGGCTTCGGGCTTCCGGCTGCGATCGGGGTTAAGGCGGCTTTCCCTAGGAGCCGTGTTTTCGACATTGCTGGGGACGGTAGCTTCTTCATGACTTGCAACCAGCTTCCTGTCTCAGTCGACTATAATCTGCCGATCATAGTCATGGTTCTCAACAATTATTTCCTGGGTATGGTTAGGCAGTGGCAGGAGCTCTTCTACGGCAGGAGGTATATCGCGGTGGACCTGAAGGGTAGGGCTGACATAGCTAGGGTTTCAGAGGGCTTCGGCGCTAGAGGGTTTAAGGCGACGAGGATAAGCGAGCTTAAAGATGCTCTTGAGACTGCTCTGAAGCAGGATGAGGCGACTGTGATCGACGTGATGGTTGAGCGGGAGGATAATGTTTTCCCGATGGTTCCTCCAGCCTCCCCGCTCGACAGTGTTATCGTGAGGAGGTAGGGTGGAATGGCTTCTGACGGGAATAAGAGGTTCATCGTGCTCAGGGTTGTCAACATGCCGGGGGTGATGGAGAGAATATCGTCAATATTCGCGAGGAGGGCGATAAACATTGACACGATTACTGTCGGCATGGTGAACGGGAAGACATCCGAGATATCGCTGACCTTCAGCCTGCCCCAGGAGAAGTTTGAAAACATTGTTAAGATTCTTGAGAAAAACCCCTGTGTCTCCGAGGTTAAGATAGGTTCTCTCGAGTACGACGTGATAAGGGAGGCTTTCATAGCTGTTCTGAAGGATTGTGACGCGAGCGTGAGCGACTACATCAGGGTTAGGTACAGGGCTAGGACAACCCTGTTGAGCGGCTCCAGGCTTCTCGTCGAGCTCTTGGCAGACCCCAGGATGGTTGACGATTTCAAGGATGAGTTTAAAGACCGTATTGAAAGCTTCTCGAGGAGCGGCGTCATGATTCACACGTTGAACCGTTTCAGAAAGTAAAAAGCTTAAAAGAAATCACCGCTGAGGAGTAGGGGTGACTGAGGATGGCTAGGATAATAAGGGATGACGAGATAAGTATTGAGCTGATTAAGAATAAGACTGTCGCAGTCATAGGCTACGGCTCCCAGGGTGAGGCTCAGGCTAAGAACATTAGGGACAGCGGCGTTAAGACTATAATAGGCTTAAGAAAGGGGGGAGCATCTTGGAGAAGAGCTTCTGAGGATGGTTTCGAAGTCTACGATATAGGTGAGGCCGTTAAGAGGAGCAGCGTCATACTCATGCTCATCCCGGATCCTGCTCAGCCAGCTGTCTACAGGGATTTTGTTGAGCCGAATATCTCTAAGGGTTCAACACTTGTTTTCGCCCATGCCTTCAACATACACTACAGGCAGATAGTTCCATCCCTCTGGCTAGACGTTGTGCTCGTGGCTCCTAAGGCGCCTGGTCCTGCTTTAAGGGACGCGTATGTTCGCGGAACCGGGGTTCCGGGCTTGATAGCCGTCCACCAGGATTACACTGGAAACGCTTCGAAGCTGGTTAGGGAGCTGGCGAAGGCTGTTGGACTGAGCAGAATCGGCTTGATCGAGACCTCCTTCAAGGAGGAGGTTGAGACAGACCTCTTCGGGGAGCAAGCTGTGCTGTGCGGCGGGGTCTCGTCGCTCATTAAAAGCGGCTTCGAAATCCTTGTCGAGGCGGGGTATCAGCCGGAGGTTGCTTACTTCGAGGTTTTGAACGAGCTGAAGCTTATCGTCGACCTGATATGGTCTAGAGGCTTGTCTGGGATGTGGCAGGCTGTGAGCGACACGGCTAAGTACGGCGGGCTTACGCGCGGCCCATTCCTGATAGATGAGGATGTTAAGAAAAAGATGAAGAAGCTGCTTGAAGACATTCAGACGGGGGTTTTCGCCAGGGAGTGGATACTGGAGAACAGTTCCAACCAGGTTGTTCTCAAGACCCTTGTTGAAAGAGAGAAGAACCACCTTATAGAGACTGTCGGCAGGAAATTAAGGTCCATGATATATGGTTGAGAAAGGCTTGATGAGGAGCGACGCTGTAAAGAAGGGTGTGGACAGGGCTCCGCACAGGGCTCTGCTCCACGCCGTCGGTCTTGGGGATGAGGATTTAGAAAAGCCCTTCATAGGCATAGTCAGCTCCTACACTAACATTGTGCCGGGGCATGTCCATCTCGACGCTATTGCGGAAAAAGTTTCTAAGGGTGTTAAGGAGGCTGGTGGGGTTCCCTTCGTATTCAACACTATAGCTGTCTGCGACGGTATTGCGATGAACCATGATGGGATGAAGTACTCCCTGCCAAGCAGGGAGGTTATAGCGGACTCGGTGGAGATAATGGTTTCAGCACACATGTTCGACGCTCTAGTCTTCGTCTCCTCGTGCGACAAGATTGTTCCCGGCCACCTGCTGGCAGCCGCCAGGCTGAACCTTCCGTCAGTATTCGTGACGGGCGGACCCATGTACCCCGGGGTGTTCAAGGGGAGGAGGGTAGACCTGGTTTCAGTCTTCGAGGCTCTGGGCGAGTACCGTGAGGGGAGGATTACGCTGGAGGAGCTTAGGGAGTTCGAACGGGTTGCCTGCCCGGGTGCCGGAAGCTGCGCCGGCCTCTTCACCGCGAACACGATGGCTTGCCTAGTGGAGGCTATGGGGCTTTCCCTCCCTGGCATGGCTGCTACTCACGCTGAAGACGAGGGTAAGAAGACTCTTGCATACGAGTCCGGTAGGAGGGTTGTTGGGCTCTGGAGGGAGGGCTTAAGGTTCAGGGATATTGTTAAGCCTGAGAGCCTGGTTAACGCTATAATAGTTGATAATGCTCTCGGAGGCTCAACCAACACTGTTCTCCACCTGAGTGCTCTCGCAAAAGAGGCTGGCTACGACCTCCCGTTGAAGACTTTCGACGAGCTGAGCAGGAGGATACCCACGCTGGTTCTGATAAGGCCGTCTGGAGAGAGCTTCATGGTTGACTTCTTCAACGCGGGGGGAGTCCCCTCGCTGATGAAGATTCTTAGAAAATATCTTAACCTAGACGTTCTGACTGTGACGGGTAGGCGACTCAGGAAGCTTGTCGACGAGTTCCCGGATCCGAAGGGCTTGTTCATACGTTCTCCTGATAACCCTTACAGGGGTGAGGGAGGGATAGCGGTGTTATGGGGCTCCCTGGCGCCGGAGGGTTCTGTGATTAAGCTCGCCGGGACTCCTGTTCAGTTGAGAACGTTTAGAGGAGCAGCTAGGGTTTTCAACTCTGAGGAGGAGGCTGTTGAAGCTGTTGAGAAGGAGGATTTCACAGGGAGCACTGTGGTTGTTGTGCGTTACGAAGGGCTTCTAGGCGGCCCCGGGATGCGTGAAATGCTCATGCCCACCTCGCTCATAGTGGGCAGGAACCTTGTTGAAAGAGTCGCGCTTGTTACCGACGGGAGGTTCTCAGGCGGCACGAAGGGTATTGCGATAGGCCATGTTTCACCAGAGGCTTTCACAGGAGGTCCTATAGCGTTAGTAGAGGATGGTGACGAGATACTTATAGATGTTCCTGGCAGGAGGCTGGACCTGCTTGTTGACAGGGAGGAGCTTGAGGAGAGGAGAAGGAAATGGGCTCCGCCGGCTAAGAGGCTTGAAGGCAGGTTCCTATCTAAGCTGAGGGAAAATAGGTTTCTCATCTAGCCAATGTCTGTAGCATATCCAAATAGTTTTTCGGTTAAGCTGGACCGTTTCGCAACCCTGTGCTTCAAAGATGGGGAGGTTTTTTTGGAAACAGGCTCCGAGAAGTCTCTGAACTACCTTTTCATATCTCACGCACACTTCGATCATTTAAACAGGTCTGACGCTCGGAGAGCTGTGGCAGTATGCTCAGAGGAAACTCTTCTCCTGTCGACGCTCAGGGGGCTTGAAGTCAAGCGTGCTGAGCCGAATCCCTTTACTCTCCTCGACTCAGGCCATATTCTGGGGTCTAAAGCCCTGTTCGTCGAAACCGATAACGGTGGAATACTGTACACAGGGGATGTTAACACTTCTCCGGTGGAAGGCATACCTAGGCAAGGCTTCCCTAGGGTTCACACCCTGATAATAGAGTCCAACTATGGGCGTCCAAGCCTGGTTTTCCCGCCTAGGAGGCAGTTGATCAGGGAGATCGTTGACTACGTGGGTGAAACAATCAGGAAAGGCAGACCCATGGTTCTCATGGGATACCCGCTGGGGAAGTCGCAGCATCTTCAAATGATCCTGGACCCTGTTCTCCAAGGTGTCGTTGAAACGTATGTTTCACAATCGATAACAGGATATAACAACGTGTACAGGCTCTTCTCACTGGGGATAAGGGGGAAGAAGGTTTTCTCGCCGCAGTCCTCAGAGCTGCCCGACGGCTGTTGGGCCCTATACTACCCCAACGTCTCAGGCAGGAACGCCTTCATGCAGCTAATAAAGAGGAAGTATGGTGCTGTCTTCATAGGCTTCTCAGGCAGGTCGCTTTTAAGCTGGTATGGTGAGACGTTGGGCGTGGACAAGGCTTTCCCTTTAAGCGACCATGCAGACTTCAACGGTCTGATGGAGATAGTGAGGGAAACCAATCCGGAGAAGGTTTTCACGGTCCACGGCTTCCCGGAGGAGTTCTCCAGGGAGCTCAGGAGGCTTGGCTACGACTCCTGCTCCATACGTCCAAGCGTAGAAACTAGCCTCAGGATTTAGCAACTATTTTTTACGTGTGAAAACAACGTACTCGTCGGCATAGCCTATCTTAACAACCCGGTCCCTCGTAGCAACCCTCCTGTTAACAAGCCAGAGCCTCTCTGTTTCAAAACCTATTTCCTCAGCAATCTCGACGAATATCCTCTCTGTTTCAACGACGCCTGTCGGAAAGACTCCTTGAGCTATCACGAAGACACCCACCCCGTTTTTCTTAAGCACGCGGTGAAGCTCTGAGAGGACCATGCGGAGATCCTGGAAATAGGCTTTGGCTACAGCAGGCATGCCTTCAACGTTTTCAAAACACTCCTCATTCCTGACGGTATCTCCTATGTATGATCGCAGCATGGGCTCAGAGCCCTTGAAGAAAAGCTCGTTTTCAATGCTGTAAACCCTGGTGTACTCGATTTTGTTAAGGTAGGGTGGCGAAGTGATGACCGCATCAAACGTCTCGTCCCCGAGGAACCCTAGTCTCCTAGAGTCAGCCTTAATCGTGACAACCGTGGGATTAAGCATCCTGGAGGCTTCAACATCCTTAATCATTCTTCTAATCCTGTTCCTGTAGAACTTCCTGAAGGGTGGGACATTTTTCTCCTTAACTATTTTCAGAACTCCTCCGTCCTTAAATACGTATGATGACTTCATGGCTGCGCTTATCAGGCCGAGTTTAAAGAAGCCCCTGGTCGTCTCATCCTCAATGTTTTCAACAATCTCCCTGAAGAACAACACGTCCTCCAGAACATGCCTTGGGAAGGCTCTTCTCACGAGCCTGCTTAAACCACTCAGGCTATGCCTCCTGAACTTTTCGGAGAAAACCCCTTTAGAAACCTCTCTCAACTTATTAACATCGTAGTTAGCTGTCTTAACTCTTGAGACGAAAACCGGGAGCTCAGCCACGTCGACGCCAACCGTGTTTATTCCAAGTTCCTTCCCAGTAAGCTGGGTTGTTCCTACGCCGCAGAAGGGGTCTAAGACCCAAGAGCCCTCTTCAAGCCCAAGCTGCCTGCACACGAGGACGACGAAGTCGCGTGAAAAACCTTCTTTATAGGTAAGCCAGTTATGTATCGGAATATGCTTGTTAGGTATGAAGGTGACAAGCCTACCCAGTTCAAGCCTCTCCTCAACTATCATGACGGGGTATTCCTTTTCTCTGTTTAAAGAACTGTTTCAGACGGCTTTTAAGCTTTTTAAACGGTTTTTATGCAACCCTTATTAGCCGGCTTCCATAATATTACCCACAGGCATGTCTGGAGAACATGAGGCTGGTGGGGGCATATACCGCAGCCGGCTGGGCCCGGTTTCCTCAGACGCTGCGAAATACGTGTCAAGCATCAAGGAGGACCTCTGGATATTCAACGAGGATATTGAGTGCACGGTTGCGCACGACCTCATGCTTATGAAGCAGGGCTACATCACTGAGGATCAGCTTAAGAAGATTGTTTTGGCTCTTAAGAAGCTGCAGGATGAGGGCTTAAGCCAACCCGATCTTGAAAAGTACGAGGATGTTCATGAACTAATAGAGTCGTTTGTCGTGGGGGAGGTAGGGCTGGAGGTCGGCGGCCTTGTTCACACGGCGCGCTCCAGGAACGACCAGGTTGTGACGGCAGTGAGGCTGAAGACGAGGAGGGAGATTTTAAAAATTATGAGGGAGCTGCTAGAGCTAGAGGCTGTTCTCCTAAAGAAGGCTGGGGAGACGACCAGCCTAATGTTCCCGTTCTACACCCATTTGCAGCAGGCTCAAGCAGCTCCTCTCTCACACTACTTCCTCGGCTATTTCGACGCGTTCCTTAGAGACTTCAACCGTCTCTCAGACTCTTTGAGAAGAGTTAACCAGAACCCTCTGGGGAGCGTCGCGATAGTCGGCTCCTCGCTTAAAATAGACAGGAGCCTCACCGCGAAGCTCCTTGGTTTCGAAGGGATTTTGGAAAACTCGTTCGACGCGGTTTCCTCCAGAGACTTCGCGCTTGAGGTCGTTTCAAACCTCAACATTCTTATGCTTAACCTGAGCAGGATTATGGAGGACCTCATAATCTGGCTTTCCTCAGAGTACGGTTTCTTCACGCTTCCTGATGAGCTGGCTTTTCCGTCGAGCGCGATGCCCAATAAGAAGAATCCTTGCATACTCGAGCTGACCCGTGCGAGGACGGGGAGGGTTTTCTCAAGCCTGGCTCAGCTCTCAATGATTTGCAAAGCAGTGCCAAGCGGCTATGTAAGAGACCTTCAGGAAACCAAGCCCCCGTTGATCGAGGCTTTTGAGACGACCAAGGATGCGATTAGAATGGTCAGGATTGTTCTCGAGAACCTGCAGGTGAATCATGAGAGAATAAGGTCTTTAATGGAACCAAGCATTATTGCTCTAGACGTTGCTGAGAGGGTAGTTGAGGAGGCCAAGGTGCCTTTCAGGCTTGCCCATAAGCTAGTCGGAGAAATGGTGAAGCTCAGCGCGAAGACCGGTAGGAGGATGACTAGTCTGAGCGAGGAGGATTTAAAAGAGGTTTCTTCACGTGTGCTGGGCAGGGATCTGAGCAGCGTCCTGCTGAGCATCCTGAGAAAGGCGGATACGGGTTTTCTTGCATCGAAACGAGTATCCATGGGTGCGGGTTCTCCTGAGTCTGACAGCACTATGCTTGCAGTAAGGGGGAAAGTTTTGGAGGATTGCTTTTCCAAGCTGAGACTGATGGTTCAGAAGGATAGGGAGGCAAGGATGCTTCTCGAGGAGTCTGTGAGAAGAATTGTGGAGGGATTCTCTTTCTCCGCCCGCTGAAAAGCTTTTTAAACGCCTTCTAAAGTTTGGAAGAACTGTTCACGGCTGAATAATTAACCATTGTTTTAATTGTTAGTATTGTATACTAATGTTAAGATAAAGGATAAAAGCCACCCTGAAAGAATTTCTTTACGGGTTGCTAATTAGAAAGGACAAGATAATAGGCCTCCAGGTCTATGATAAGAGAGGCAGGTACGTGGGTCAGGTCAAAGACATAGGGTTCGTCCTTGGTGAGAACCTCGTTGGAATAGTTGTGGTTGGAAGAGACAACAGGGAGATGGAGTTCATCTGGAGCGAGGTTGAGGCTGCTGAAGACATAGTAATACTTAAGAAAGAAGTCACTGTTCCAGCTCCACCCCCCGCGCCTGCGAAGACCACTGTTGAAACCCGTGAAGAGAAGCCCCAAGTTAGGGAGCAGGTTTCAGTCAAGCCTCCAGTATATATGCCAAGGGAGCCTGAGGCTCAGGCTGCCCCCAGCAGTGCAGCCGGGATTCCTGAGGCCCAGCCTTCTTTAAAGGAGCCTGCTGAATACGAGGAGGTACCTCTGGAGCATGTTGAAGCTGCAGCGGCAACCCCGCGGCAGGCTTCTGAGGAGGCAGCCGGCACTCAGAGCACTAAAACCTGTCCGAAATGCGGCGCTATAAATAATGCTAAGTATAAGTTTTGCTTCAGATGCGGAACCAGACTGCCGACCTAGCTTAAGGGTTCTTTAAGAACTATTCCCCGGCCCCTCTCTATTTCAAACCTGAAGATCGTCGGGTTAACAGCGGTCCAACGCATTTTCCGTATAAACATCGTCCTTATAATGGTGTTCCCAACCCTGGACAGCGAGAGTATTATGACTCCCGTCGCTAGGAATTCCTCGACGCCATACCTGCTCATCATGTTCTCACCGGTAGGGACCTCTGAGGTTATCACAGTTGTTACTCCTAGTTTCTCCTCGATCGAGAATATGAGGCTCCTAATATACTCCCTCACCCAAGCAACCTCGTTAGAGTAAGTGGTTACAAGCGGGGCTATCGGATCTATGACGAGCCTCTTAGCCCCTATGTCCCTCCTCTTCTTGTCAAGCTCCTCTATTATGTTGTTGACTATAGTATCCATTTCCCTACCCCACATTTTGGAGGTGAAGTATCTTCTAACCGGCAGGATCGCCAGTTTTCTCGTCTCCATCAGAGGCTGAAGATCCCAGCCGAAATTCCTAACGTCTCTTATCAGCATCTCCGGCCTCTCGTCTATCGTCACGTAGATCCCGGGCTCATTGTTCTTAGCCCCGTATATGAGGTACTGCAGGCTGAATATCGTCTTCCCGGTTCCAGCCTCCCCGGCAAGCAGGTATGTTTTCCCCGCTTCAAACCCTCCCTCCAGAAGCTCGTCTATAGCCAGGTTGCCTGTTGAAACCCTCCTCACGTACGAGATTCCTCTGCGGGGAGTTCCGCAGGCTGGACAGAACTTGTATTCAGGGCTGAGTGGGCGTCCACACACTGTACAGGAGTAACTGCTAACGGTCTCTCTCCGCTGCAACAGTAGTAGTTTTATACGGAGCCGGTTTATAAATAGTTATCGGGCCTTGTTTTCCACTGGCTTCTCCCCGCGCCTCCTCTCGAAATAGCCTATTAAACCACCTGCTTCTATTATTCGCATCATGAATTCCGGCATTTTATCGCAAGAAAACTTTTCCCCTGTTTTAATGACCGTTAAAACCCCGTTGGCGACATCGAGCTCAGCCTCATCTCCATCCTTAAGCCTCTCCAAGCTCTCCTTTTCCCTGAAGACAAGCGCAGGCAAACCAAGATTAATAGAGTTCCTGTAGAAGATTCTTGCGAACGACTTGGCGACTATTGCCTTCACACCTGAATGTTTCAAGGCTATTACAGCGTGCTCCCTGGAGCTCCCCAGCCCAAAGTTCTCCCCAGCAACTATTATCGCTCCCCCGGCTGCTCTAACCCTGAACCCGGGATAATAGTCTTCGAAAACGTGTTTAGCAAGAATCTCAGCATCATGAGTCACCAGATATCTAGCGGGTATTATCACATCGGTATCCACGTTGTCACCGAGCCTAATAATCCTACCACGTATCTTCAAGCTAGAAGCCTCCTCGGATCGGTTATTCTTCCCTCTACTGCTGAAGCAGCCACCGTCGCGGGGGAAGCCAGAAAAACTTTGCTCCTCTTATCCCCCATCCTTCCTATGAAGTTCCTGTTGCTGCTTGAAACAGCAACCTCGCCTTCCGCAAGAACCCCCCTCGACATGCCTAGGCACGCGCCGCACGTAGGGCTAGTCACTACTCCGCCTGCCCTCATAATTTCCTCAATAATTCCTGTTCTCAAAGCCTCCAAATATATCTTGAATGAGGCTGGGCTAACCACAAGCCTCACACCCGGCGCGATCTTCCTCCCCCTGAGGATCCTGGAGGCTAAGAGAAGATCGTCTAGCCTCCCATTAGTGCAGGAGCCAAGGAAAGCCTGGTCTATCTCCAATCCCTCAACCTCAGCAACAGGCTTAACATTGTCCACGCTGTGGGGTGTGCTCACAACCGGTTCAAGGTTTGAAACATCCATCTCAATCCTCTCCATATCCGAGTCCGGATCGCTCCTGACATCTAGGATCACGCCGCTCCTTCCATAGTGCTCAGCATACTCAATGCTTTTAGAATCTGTCTGTACAATCCCTGTTTTAGCACCTGTTTCAACTGAGAGGTTTGCCAGAGTCAGCCGCTCAGACAGAGTCATCAGGCTTATTGTTTCACCGGAATACTCTAGGGCCTTATAGGTTGCACCGCTGCTACCGATGGTACCGACAATGCTTAAAGCAACATCCTTAGCGAAAACTCCTCTCCTAAGCCTCCCCTTAACCTCGACGACCAGTGTCTCGGGAACCCTCAGCCATATTTCTCCGGTGGCTAGGACGACAGCGGCATCCGTGGAGCCAACGCCTATTCCCACCGCGCCGGTGGCTCCTGCTGTGCAAGTGTGGCTGTCAGCGCCAACTATCAGGGTCCCGGGTGCGTCGAAGCCTTCTTCAAAAAGAACTTGGTGGGCTATGCCTCCTCTCCCTATTTCGAAGAAGTTGCTTATCCCGTGTTTTTTAACGAAGCTCCTCATCCTCCTCATCTGGTTGGCTAAGTCTATTGTGCTCGGGGGAACATCATGGTCGAACACCACTATGACTCTACCCGGGTCCCACACTTTCCCAGAGATTTTTTCAAACTCTTCAACAGCCAGCGGCCCAGTCACCTCGTGAAGCATCAGGAAGTCCACCTTAGCCTCGACTATTTCACCTATCTCCACGCGAGGCCTGCCGCTTTTCCTCGAAACCACTTTCTGTATAGCTGTTAAACCAGTCATTTTTCAGCCTTCTTAATCTGTAGAAGCCTGTTAGCACCGTTCAGTATCGCGTAAACCCCTGCTAGCACGATGTCCTCGCTGAAACCTTTTGCAGTCACGCTTCGCCCCTCCTCGTCTGAAACCCTGACGGTAACCTCTGCAAGCGCATCCGTGCCGCCGGTGATCGCCTCCAGCCTAAAGCTTTCAAGCCTTATCTTCACCAGGTCGCCGAGAAGCTTGCCGACAGCCTTCATCGAAGCATCTATCGGTCCAACTCCGAATTCAGCCCCCCTCCATGCCTGCTCCCCCCATCTCACCTTTATCGTTGCGGTAGGCGTCGTATTCAAGCCTGTCACCACCAGGAGCTCCTCAAGCTCAACACGATCCTTCTCTCCAACCCCATATCCCATAACGCTTTCAGCTATTGAGGCGAGTTCAGCATCAGTAACCTTCTTCCCCTTATCGCCAATATCCTTAACTATTTTAAGGATCTGCTTCAGCTCCTCCTCACTAGGCCTATACCCCATTTCCTCGAGCTGTGCTGAAATCCCATGGACCCCAGCATGTTTCCCAGCCACCAGTCTTCTCCTCGCCCCCACAAACTCAGGGTTTATGGGCTCGTATGTTTCTGGAGACGCTATTACGCCGTGAGTATGAATTCCACTTTCATGGGAGAAAGCGTTCTCCCCAACTATAGGCTTGTTCACAGGTATTGCTATGCCTGTTATCAGGGAAACCAGCCTAGAAGTATTATATATCTCGTTAAACCTGATGCCTGTCTCGACACCGTAAAGTACCTTCAGGGATACCGCCACCTCCTCCAGGCTTGCATTACCCGCTCTCTCACCCAGCCCGTTTACAGTGACATGCGCCTCGACAGCACCCCCCTCAATCCCTGCCAGCGTGTTTGCAACCGCTAGACCCATATCGTTATGGCAGTGCACCGCAATCGGGATCCTCAGAGCTTCACGAACCCTCTTAACTATCTCCCTCATGGCAAGGGGTGTTGCAACGCCAACAGTATCTGGAATATCAACTATGCTTGCTCCCGCCTCTTCAACAGTCCTGTAAAACTCTAATAGGAAATCAATACTGGTCCTGGTCGCATCCTCTGCTGAAAACTCTATTTTCATACCGTAGGATTTCGCAAGGTCGATGGATTCAACCGCCCTGCGAACAGCTTCCTCCCTGCTTATCTGAAGCTTTTTCCTCAAATGTATGTCGGACGTCGCTATGAAGAGGTGTATTCTTCGGACCCCTGTTGAAGCAGCCTTCTCTATATCTTGCTTCATGGATCTCGATAAGGCGGCCACCTCGGCGTTCAACCCTTCCTTAACTATCGTTTTAATAGCAGACTCTTCACCCGGCGATGTAGCTGGGAAGCCCGCCTCTATCACGGGAACTCCAAGCGCATCCAGTTGCCTAGCTATCCTAATCTTGTCTTCAGGCGTAAGCGCGACCCCTGGTGTCTGCTCTCCGTCTCTCAGGGTAGTGTCGAAAAGAACTACTTTTTCAGGTATTTTTACTTCAGCAAGATATTCTCTCCAAACCATTACGCATCCCTCCTAAAACAGGTTTAAAACAATATTGTTCTTCAACAGTCTCTGATAGAGGTGTTGCTTGCGCTGGAACGCAGGTAATCCCGCCCCCTTTGGGCGTTCTGCATCATGTTTACACTACACACCTCCTAGGCGGAAGGCAACCAAGTAGTATATTAACCTTTCTGAGCTCAGCCGCTGCTCAAAGAAAACCCTTCTAACCCACGTCTTATCATAAGTATTCCGAAAGCCACTATTATCAGGTTGAATATTTTCGCGATGAGCTTTGAAGGCGTTCTACCTATGCTCTCCATAATCCTCTCACCGTTAATGAGAATCAAGTATGCCAGAGCAGCATTCAGGAGAATCACGAGTATGCACATGAAAATGTTGTAGGGAGGGTTGGATATTATTATGACAGTGGATATGCTTCCAGGCCCTGCGAGAAGCGGTGTTGCCAAGGGGAAGACTGATATTTCTTCAGCCCTCGCTCCCCTTATTTCACTCTCCTCCCCCACGAGTATATATTTCAAGGATATTGCTACGAGAACCATTCCGGAGGCAATGTAGAAGTCGAGCAGCTTTATCCCTAGGAAGCTGAACATCAGGGATCCGAATAAGGCGAAGAACACCAGCACGGCTGTTGCAGCAGCAATCGACTCCCTGATTATTTTCCTCTTCTTCTCGCCTGAAAAAGACTCTAGGAAAGTGTGGAAGACAGGAATGTTTCCAACAGAATCCAGTATGACGAACAATAATAGGAATGCCTTCGTGAAACGCTCCGCTTCAGCTGTAAGCTCTAGGCTCAAGCCTAATCCGGATACGCCACGCATCCGGTGTTCTTATCTTTTTTCATTGAGAACAGGGATAAGCTTAACGCTGCCGCATTTCAAGCAGATAAGCCCCACACCCCTGTTTTTCAGAACCCTTATCTTAAGATTGCGGCCCGGTATAAGGAATCTCTTACACCTGCTGCACCTGAAATACCTTCTTAACAAAGTCTTATTTCTAAGGTTAAACTTCTCCGAGATCCTCCAAGCAAGCTTAACGTAAGACTCCGCCTCACTAACACTTTCTCCCGCAGTGTCCAGAGCAAGCTTAAGAAGCATGTCTATTCTCTCCCTAGCGATGCCTACAGCCTTCTTCCTTCCCATTTAAACGCGTGGAGAAAACGTTAGGAGATTATTAGGGTTTATGCGGCGCCCGGGATTTGAACCCGGAGTTCCCAGCTTGGAAGGCTGGTGTCCTAACCAGGTTAGACCAGCGCCGCCCACGTGAAGACATGGTGATGCGGGGATAAAAAGTTTTATTTCAGTACTTCCGCCTGTCGACTAGGCTGTAATTATTCATCCCGTATTCCAAGATAATCGCGTCTTCTAAACCTGTTTTGAAACACATCGACCTGAGGGTTTTAGCATCCATCAGAAAGTAGAATCTTCTATGCGGACCCCAGCTCACCAGGAAATAGTCTCCACCCGTATTCTTAGCCTTGCGCTGAAACCTCTTGTCTCTAACCATTTTTTTAGACCAGCAGGAGATGAGCATCCAGCCCCTGTCCCTGAGAACCCTACCCATCTCTGTAAGAGCGCTCTCAACCTCTTTCTCCTTCAAATGGTGTATGGCTGAAATACACATTACGGTGTTAAAGACGCCGCTCCTGAAAGGCAGGTGTGTTAACTCATACTGCACACAGTAAACCTCTTTTCCAAGCGTGTTTTTAATGCATTGTTTAAGCATTCTCCTAGAAAAGTCTCCTGCGACCATAGTGCCTCTTGTGAATACTTTCAGGTTTCTACAGTTTCCACAACCATTATCAAGTATCATCCCGTTTCCTCCTGAAAAACCCCTGGCAACCAGGTTTTCAAGTAACTGATCCGGTTTGACCCTCGTCTTGTCAAAATCATCAGATATGGCATCATAGAGCCTACGGACTTCCCTTCGATAATCACTGACCATCTGAAGGCTTTATATCCCGCTAGGGGTTATAAGTTTGAAAAACCCCCCTGGCAAGAGAAGCTGATTCACATTTATAAGCTACCCTTCGAAAAACCATAATAGCTCGGACTGAAGGAAAAACAATCATGGTTAGGAGGAGAACTGAGGAAGAAGGCGGGGAAGAGGAATCTAAGGAAGTGGAGGTTTTCGAATCCATAGAAGACATCCCGGGCATAGGTCCCTCTACTGCTGCTAAGCTTAGGGAGCTTGGCTACACTACTGTTGAAGCTCTGGCGACGGCGACTGTCAATGAGCTCGTAAGCGGCGGCATTCCAGATAAGACTGCTGCCAAGATAATATCCCTGGCGAGAAGCAGCATCGAGGTTAAATTCGTTTCCGCCTTAGACATTCTAAAGCAGCGGGAGCATATTCAGAAGCTTACTACAGGAAGCAGGAAGCTGGATGCCCTGCTCGGAGGAGGGTTGGAAACAATGACGATAACCGAGTTCTTCGGGGAGTATGGCACTGGGAAATCCCAGATAAGCCATCAACTTGCCGTTAACGTTCAGCTCCCCGTGGAGAAAGGAGGGTTAAACGGTAACGTTGTCTACATAGATACTGAGAACAGTTTCAGGCCTGAGCGCATTGTTGCGATGGCTAAGTATCTGAAGCTTGACCCTATTAAGACTGTTGAAAACATTACTGTGGCGGAAGCCTTCAACTCGGATCATCAGATACTTATAGCTGAACGCCTAGACGAAGTCGTAAAGAGTAAGAAGGTGAAGCTTGTCATAGTTGATTCTCTGACGACTCATTTCAGAAGCGAGTACCTAGGTCGGGAAAGCCTAGTTAAAAGGCAGCAGAAGCTGAATGCCCATCTCCACAGGCTTGAACGTCTTTCAAAAGCCTTCAACCTCGTCATCGTCGTTACGAACCAGGTTATGGCTAAGCCAGATGAGATCTTCGGCATGGGGGCCTACCCTGTGGGCGGCCATATTCTTGCGCATAGGAGCCATACTAGAATATACCTGCGTAAAGCCAGGGGTGAACAGGGTTTAAGAGTGGCCCGTCTAATAGTTAGCCTAGACAGGCCTGAGGGAGAATGCTTGTTTAAAATCACTGAAAGCGGTATTACTGATGTTGAGGAAGAAGCCTACGGTGAAGAGGACTAGGGCTCGAGTCTGAACCTGTCCCTCGGGTATAACATGGCTTCCCTTATGTTGTCAAGCTTAAGAATACTCATTAAAAGTCTTTCAAGACCCACTGCCCATCCGGCGTGGGGTGGCATGCCATATCCAAAGGCTTTCAAATGGTATGAGAAATCACTCGGATTCAGGCTTTTCTCCATCAGTTGTCTTATAAGCTTCTCCTTATTCTCCTCCCTCGTCCCGCCGGAGCCAAGCTCTAGCGGGCCGTAGTTCAGGTCGAAGGATTGCGAGGTTCCATCCTCGTTAACCTTTATGTAGAAAGGCTTAATCTTGCTAGGCCAATGCGTTATGAAGTAGTACTCCTCTCCCAGCTCCTCAAGGCTCCTCAGCTCCTCGCTTCCAACGTCTTCACCGAAACTAATGCGGACACCCTTCTCGTTAAGCATAGATATGATCTCGTCATACCTGAACCTTTTCAGCGGAACTTCTGGAACTCTTATCTTTAAACCTAGGTTTTCGAATTCATCCCTACATTTCTCAACCATCCTCTCATGAACATACCGTATCATTTTCTCGCAAATAACCATAACATCATCCATGTCTGCGAAAGCAACTTCAACATCCACTGAGGTGAACTCGTTCAGATGCTTAGTTGTGTTAAAAGGTTCAGCCCTGAAAAACGGGCCTATTTCAAAAACTCTTTCAAAGCCTATTACCATCTGCTCCTTAAAAAGCTGAGGGCTCTGAGCAAGGTACGCTACCTTGTCGAAGTAAGGCAGAGGGAAGAGAGCTGCCCCACCCTCAGTCGCGGAGGCTATTATCCTGGGAGTGATTATTTCAACGAAGTCGTTTTCATGGAAGAAGTCTCTCAAAACATCTAGGAGAAAACTCTTTATGATGAAGATGCTTCTAACCCTTGGTCTGAAAACATCCAGGGGCCTTGCATCCAGCCTAACGTCGAGGCTGCTTTTTATCCTGTCCGTAGGGTCTAAGGGAAGAGGGTGCTCAGAAGCATTCAGAATCTTTATTTCAAGAGGGTCTATTTCAAGCCCCCTAGGAGCTTGAGGGGTTCTCCTTACTCTTCCACTTACCTCTATCACGTCATTAAGCTTTATGTTGTCAATTATGTTCTCGACAGCAGGGTCGGATTTGCCCCTGACCCAAGTTATCTGTATTCTGCCCCACCGGTCAGCTAGGACGATAAACTTGACTCCGCCAAGGTCTCTCCTATCTAGCGCCCACCCATAGACTCTAACCGTCTCGCCCTCGTCTTCAAGCGTTATGTCAATACTTCTTTTCCTATCTCCAAACATTCCTCATCATCTTCACGAAGCCTGAATCCTTACATTAATACCTAGTTTCTTAGCAAGCTTCTCAAGCCTCTGAGCATGCTGCTCATCCAGTTCTCTTCCCTCAACCATGATTTTAAACTCGGTAATGTTGCCCGGAAGCCACACCTTGCTTAGGCCGATTATTCTGAAAGGGTATACGAGTTCCTCAAGCTTCCTTTTCTGGTCTTTCCTGTAATCCACTACGATGATTTTCTCAACGCCAGTATCCCTCATTATTCTTTCAGCAAGCTCCCTCCTATCTCTAAGAAGCTTTACCCCCTCATTATTGCTTAAAATAAGTAGGAACCCCTCTTCAACATAAGCCTTCTTGAACTCGATTTTTTCGAGCTCACGGATCCTGCCGGCTTCCTCCAGCAGGATCTTGGAAAGTTTTAAATCCAAATCATTATTCCTGCCACTCTCTATGAGTTCTCTGCATTTCTGGCATAGACTTCCGCTTTTCGCACAGAAATCGCAGAAAGGTATTTTCATGTACTATCTTGTGGGCTATTAAACACTTTTTAAATCTTCCCTCTTTTCCAATGCCGAGTAAACCTTTTTAAATACGGTTTGAACGGAGTGTTGCGGCATGAAGATAAGCGACCCCGTGCTGATTGAAATCGTTAAGAAACGGAGGCTGAGGTTCATGATATGTAGGGACTGCGGTGCTAGAAACGCTATTAATGCGAAGAAATGCAGAAAATGCCACAGTAAGAATCTGAGGCCGAAAAGGACTGAGAGAAGAGCTAAGAAGTAGGGCTTAAACCATTCTCAGGGCTAAATTTCCATTTTACTACTCGCCCTCAGCCTTATGGGCATCGTTATCCTACGAGGGTCTTACTGAATGTTAATTTTAACCCTTTCTTACGTTCGGATAGAAAAGAATATAAAAGAGGCTTTTTAAAGGAATAACTGGGCCGGTCGTTCAGATGGTTAGGACGCCGCTCTCACACAGCGGAGGTCGCCGGTTCGAAAATAAACATAGAAATTAATCGGAAGTCCGGCCCGGCCCATTTCTCCATTTTCCTATTAATTTTAAATAGTATAGCTTTCTCCCAGCTTCGGAGCTGTTGCGTCAAGTCCGAGGCTATTTCTAGCGTACTCCGCCAGTTTCTCACAGTTATCTGAATCGCCGTGAACTATGAAGGTTTTCTCAGCATTAATCTTACCGACGAGTTCTTCAAGCTGATTCTTCCCGCTGTGCGACGACAGTTCGAAATGCTTTATTTCAGCCTTTACCTTGACCAGCTTCCCGTTAACCGTTACTGTTTTCTTCTCTAAGAGGATTCTCCCCGGTGTTCCTTCAACCTGATAGCTGACAAATGCTATTAGGTTCCTGCCTGATTTCCCAACTTCTTTAAGGTAAAAGTTGACAGGTCCTCCTTGAAGCATCCCTGCTGGCGTGACGATAACACCCGGTCTCTTTAAAGCCTCCTCCCTCTGTCGTTGCGTGTTTATCCATGTTACTTGCCCAGCTGCCTTCTCAAGCAAATCCGGGTCGGACAACCATTCTGGGAAATTAAACAGTATCTCAGTCACAGTCCTAGCCATGCCATCGTAATACACATTATATGGAAAATCATGTTTAGCAAGTATCGTTATTACTTCCTGCGACCTCCCAAGTCCAAAGGCTGGTACAAGCGCTATGCCTGCTCGCTCAACAGTTTCCTTAAGTTTTTCGACGAACTCTTCTTCAACCTCTTCCCTGAGAGGATGATTCTTATTCGCATAAGTGCTTTCGACTATTGCTATGTCGATCTGCGGATAATTGGTGTAAGCCCCTTTAAGCAGGGTTGTTTCAATAGTGTTGATGTCTCCGGTGTAAAGGATTTTCTTCTCGTCAAGCTCGAGCAGCGCCTGTCCTCCCCCAGGAGTATGCCCCGCCGGCAGGAAGACAAGCTTGAAGCCATCTCGAGAATATTCCTCTTGGTAACCCAGTTTTCTTGAATTGCTCACAAACCTGTCTACTTCCAGAACCTCAAATGGAACTGTTTCTTTCGACACCCTGATGAAGTCCAGAAGTATTAGTTTAGCCAATGGCGCTGTTAAACTTGTTAGAAACGACTCTCTCCCCCCGCTTATGAAAAATATGGGTGCAGCCCCAACATGATCCAAATGGGCATGCGTTACGATTATCCCGTCTACTTCTCTAGGTGGGATGTGCATAGGGTATTTCACATGCCTTCCGGAAAGCATTACGCCTGCATCAAGGAGGAGGCGCTTCTCCCTCCCTCCCAAGTAAATAGCGGATCTCCCTACTTCACGTACTCCGCCAAGAAATTTAATAAGCATTTCTAATCCTCTTCACTGGTGGTTTCTCCTCCTTTTATTTAAAGTTTTAAGCTCTCCCCTCAGTTGCGTTTAAACCCTTATTATCTCGTTCACAGCATCTCCCACACGACTCGCGCACTTGCATATCTCTTGGCGCGCGCTCAGAGGGATTGTTGAAAACCGGCGTGTGACACTAAAACATGCTTGAGGAGGAACAACGCCTCCTTGCCGAATTGAAGAGGAAATACGAGTCTCTCCTAGCCAACTACTCTGTTGCTGAGAAGGAGGAAGCCGGAAACTTTTTCAAGCTTCTCTAAAAAGTTTTAATAAGGAGGATAGTCTTCTACGTGGAAGGCTTGCTGGAAAAAGTCCTTAGAAACGAGGCTTGGAACGCGGAATGCATGCTAATATGTCTACCAGGCATCGGGCTAGTGGGCTCTTTAACTGGAGAGCTTCTTCTAGAGTCAGCGGCTGAGAGCATCCCCCTGCTGGAGCTTTACCCGGAGTCGCTTCTATACGTATCAGTAACCTCCAGAGAGGGCTTAATAGCTCCTCCGAAAATAACTGTCAGCAGAATCCGCACAGGGGAGTTGAATGGGGTTATTGTCGTCAGAGGGGCTTCGCAGCCTACTACACAATCCGGCCAGTATGAGTTGGCCAGGAGGCTGGTGGAGGTTGCGGAGGACTCAGGGGTCAGAATCATCACTGGTATAGGTGGGTATGCTATAACCCGGGTTGGCGAAAAAAGGAGGGTCTATATTTCTTCAACCAACTGGAGGATTTCAATACTCGGGGCCTCCCTCGGATTCCTGCCTTTAAGGGGGACCGTCGTAGGGGCTGCTGGCCTAATACCTGGGCTTGCAAGCCTACATGGTTTGGACAGTGCATGCATGCTCGTAGAAACCAGTGGCGAAAGCCCAGATCTTGCCGCTGCCAAAACAGCTTATAACAGTGTTCTCAGTTTTCTTAAAAAATATTTTTCTGAGGCTTAGCGGTGAAGGACTTATTCTCTCTCGACAGAACTCTCTTTAATAAATTCATTGTATATTTCGCTAACCTTCTCGGCGGCAAGCCCGCTCCCTTCGACAACACCGTTCTCAGTAACCCTTATCCTGTTCATCACTATTATGACTCCCGCCTCCTCATTATATTGAACCATCTTAGGAAAGACTCTTTCAATTCTCTCAGCGAGTTTTCTCAAATCAAGTATCGCAGTTCTCAGTTCTATCCTCTTAATATCGTTACCATTTAGTATCGCCTTGGGAATCTTCTTGCCCCCTTTCAACTCAACATCGTTCAAAATAACTGAGAAAGAATCGATATCTAGGGAAGCTAAAACACCCAGAAGCTCCTCGCCACCCTGAGTGACTACTGCAACTTTCTTACCTATCAAGCGGTTAACCTCTGTCGTAAATCCTGTTCTCATCATCTTAGCATCACTTTTACAGTACACTCCCTGTTTTTAATACTTTCTGGTGTAAAAGACTTACTCTGGAAAATAGCTTTTTTTCATGGCTACTTTTATTGCTCAGCAAACAGTATTTTTAGAAATGAAGCAGGAAGCTGTTCCAACTCCCGCTCCCCTCAAATGCCCCAGTTGCAACTCTCAACTGGTAAACTCTGATAACGAGCTTGTCTGCAGCAAGTGCGGCCTCGTGGTTGATTTCTTAGACAAGTATGTTGCTTCCTACGATCAGGGTCGCACAGTTCAGGAGGACTCCTGCTACGGAAGCTTGGTTGCGGAGCATGATTTTAAAAACGGTTTCTCCAGGATCCAGAGGAATCTTTTCTACTCCACCTCTAGAAGGGAGAGTGAGCTGAAATGGGTGATAGACAATATCTGTAGCAATTTCCACCTGGGTCCTTCAATAAGGTCTTTTTCCTACAATATTGGCTTAGTCCTGCTTCATAATTTTGGAAACAGGAGGATCAACTTGGCGGCGATTGCAACATACTCCGTAGTCAGTGCAGCAAGAGCCTATAATATGAACATAGTTCTGCAATACAAGAAGATACAGGCTTACCTGAAAAGCATAGGTTTTAAAATCAGGCCGAGAGACCTGTTTAACGTGATTTCAAGTGCGCGGGAGGTCGGAATTGCTGAGGCAAAATACGATGCCAGTAAAACGATCAACGAAATAATATCTGTGATGATAAGGAGTAACGGCAAGCTGCAGATGCTTGAGAAAAAGGAAGTTTTTCTCAGCGTTCTCAGATCAATGTCGGTGAAACTTTTCAACGATTTAAAGTCTAAGCACTATTATTTTCACAGTAAAAACCCAATGATATGCTTGGCTGCAGCTATTTACGCGGCATCCAAGGAGGCTGCAGCCATGTTGAAAATTAAAAACCCCGTGACTCAGAGAGAGCTAGCGAGGTATGTGGGGTATGCTGAATACAGTGTTAGAGAAACATACGAGGAGTTTTTCGGAAAAGCGTCTCAGCCCGTCGAACCATTAACCGTCGCGGAAACCAGTCGTTTAACCGTATTGTGAACCTGTTCAAACGCGAAGAAACCCTCCAAATCCTTCGTATAAATCATGCTTGTAATCTCAGCCAGACACTCGTCCTCGCGAGCTTCAATACTGTATTCGAACCTGATGGAGATTCCATGCTCGTTGAAGTATTCCTCGTCACGACTAATTTTCTCTTTGAAACACTCCATCTTATTCCCGAGGATTTTCATAAACTCGGAGAAATTGCCATTCGAAGAGTGGACACTCACCTCCGCAATAGTATCCACCGCATTGAAAATATCCTTTGCCAGGGAATCGACTAAAACGAGCTTAGCCTTCTTTTCCAAAAAACCCTCTAAAAAGATGCTTCCAGTTAAAGCCATTAGGTTCACCATTAACAGTGAAGCCATGATGATCGCCGAGGCAACTATGGGTATCAGCCACGTTTTAATCATTTTTAATACTCACAACTATGCGTAGAGTATCTTCGTCGCTAACTCTTATTATTCGAATAAATCTGGTGTCCTGTTCACCCGCATGGTTTGAAACCGCGCTGTTTTCCACCGTTATCCTCCCATTCTTATCGCTCAGAAGCTCTATCTCCACCCACCTGACTCCGTTAGAATTCAGAATTCTAATCGTTTCTCTAAGCACGGCTTCAGCATCACCTAAGTTTTTAATAGGAACTCCTGTAATAATGCTCTTTAAAGCCATGTCCGTCTCCATCTTTTCCAGTTTTTTAAACCTGGTTTTGACGCTTTGCGAGGCAGCTATCACCGATATTAACAGGAAAGTGCTTAGGGTAATCGCAATAAAGCCTTCAAAAAACTGCATTTTACTTCACACCTGTTCAACAAGCCCGATAAGAGTGGAAACATTATTTTGAGTAAGGAAAATAGCTAGCCCCAGTTCTAAAACAATCAGGAACAATATGAACGATGACGCCAGGAAATCCAGGAGTTTGTCGCTCATCGCCTAGTTAAGACAAACCCGTTGTCCAGCGCTCTCATGGAGTATGTTCCACCGGGCTCTAGAGACATGCTGTTAAACCTGTATTTCCAAGTTCCGTTGAAAACCCGAATTCCCTGGATAAGTATGCAATATTCATTACTATTCAGCAGGATTGAATAGTTTAGCAAGAGTGTTCTTGGAATAGTCAGGGTGAATTCACCCCCGTACTCTGCTGAAAGATCAGCGTATTTACCTATTAGAGACAGTATGCTGCTAGAAACCCTGTTTATGAAGCCTATTCTGACGGCATTTGTAGCGTAGAACAGCGAAAAGCTTGTTACGAGTGTCAAAGAAACCCAGAGCGCATCTTTCAAATATTCTTCGAGAATCTCGTTCAAAACCCTACCTCCTTAGCCGGTGGCAAGTAGTTTAACTACGCTTTCATAGATCTGCCTAAGCATAGGTATCACGCGGTCCGACAAATAGGCTATGCCTAGCCCAAGGAGTATTGTGGAAAGCAGTGTTACCAGGATTTTCTCAAGCAGGTTGCTCATAGGCGTTCCCTCCTCTCGAGTTTTCTAACCTCTCCATACATTTCTAATTCTGAGTTAAACTAGCATCCTAAGCCTTATAATCGCCAATGGGGTGACATTGGCGAATAAATATGCTTTCCACTATTCTGGTTTTGGAGATGATTTCCCAAGACGATCTGCTGGTTAACGCGATACTTCAGGAGATAGAGGACCTGAAGGTCAGCATAGGGAAGCTGAACAACAGAATTATAAATCTTGAGAAGAAGTATCGTGAGCTGGACGAGTTCATAAAGGTAGCTTCGAAATGAGCAGCATCCAACGTAGTTTTCTACACGCCAATTTCGAACGAAAATGGGCTTTGGACGAGACGGGTAAAACCCTGTTCTTATCTGCATCAGAATCTTCTGAAAAAGATTTGCAGCTTATCTGCGACATTATGCATAAGCTTACGTATTTCAAGCCTGAGAGAATACTGGTGCGTGTTGAAGACCGTTGGCTTGAAGTCCGAGGGGAATACGTTGAATTGATTAAGGATTTTTCAAGGAAGGTTAAAGAGGAGAAAGCAGAGCTTTACAAAAAGCTTTTGGAAAAACATGCTGAGGGCTGTCTTGACTTGAAAAGTGCTCGCGCGACTCTTTCCATCAGGCCCTTCTACGGAAGCATATACTCAAAACTTTTACTGAAGCTTCCCATGCCTGTTGAACTTTTCTCCGAACGCGGGAATCATGGGTTTGAAAACGTTCTTCACCGGGCGTGTCGGGCTGAACACAGTTATGAACTTGGACACCTACTATACTGTGTGAATGCTAAAAATTGCTCTTACAGGGTCTTTTTCAAGTCGGATGATTACTTCTGGCTCGAAAAAGAGCTTTCGAAAATTCTGCGTTTCGCTTACTCTAGGAAGATGCTTAGAACAGGGAGGCTTAAAGACATATTTAGGTATAGGTTTAAGACTGGCTTAAGGTTTTTGAAAGTCTTAACTTCCTGGGAAATACCGGAGCCGGCTAAAAGCTCCATCCTTAGGCATGCCGCATACTCTTCCATGGGCTTATCGAAAATATATCCTTTAATTAACGATAGTAATGTGCAATGCTTCTTCCTGGACGATGTTGGGGAAAAGCTTTACGTGGACCATGCTTGTTTCGGAAGGCTGGATACGAATCTCGTGTTTAAAGAGAGAGACTTTGAAAGCCTCGTTTCACTTGTGAAAAGAGAGTCCGGCCTAAACCTGGATTACTCGAATCCTTCGATTAAAACCGCTGTTGTCTTCGACAGAGTGATGACAAGGGTTTCAATAGATATTCCTCCCCTCGCTTTAGGAGGAGGCGTCCTAGATGTGCGGAAGCACATGGCGAGCCTGCTCCACCTAAAGGATCTTTTAGAATCTGGGTATTTTTCAATAGAGTCTGCAGCATTCCTGATACTTGCAATTCTTAACCGTGCCAACATCTCCATTGTGGGGGAGCCCAACTCCGGAAAAACTTCTCTCCTAAACTTTCTAAGCTACTTCGCACCTTCATGGTGGCGCATAGTACATATTGAAGATGCGCTTGAAACCCTCCCCCCCAAGGTTTTTGACCAGCATAGAGTAGTGTACTTGGTGGAGCCCTTTGAAAGCAGGGGGAAAAGTGGTAGTAAGACGCTTGAAATAATTAAGGCTTTTCACAGGACTCCCTCATACCTTATACTGGGGGAGGTTCAAACCGGGAGCCATGTTAGGGCGATGTTCCGCGCCGTATCCGCTGGTTTAAGGGTCATGCATACTGCGCACGCCGCATCCAGCAGAGGCTTCGTTAAAAGGCTTTTGAATGTCCACAACATTCCGAGAATACTGGTTTCAGAGCTTGATCTGATAATAGTTATGAAGAGGCTTGAGTCTAATAATTTTGTTAAACGGTTTATCGGAGAAATAGCTGAGATAGACAGAGATTTTAACCTTACTGAAATATTCTCAAGGCACACCATTACGGATGAGTTGCACTGCTACCCTGGACTGGAGTCCTCAAGTGTCTTCGAGAAACTGGCCTGTTTAAACTTCATCGACGAGAAAAATCTTCACCAAGAGTATGAAAACATCTTGAGAGTGATTATGGAGAACCGTTTTTCCGATGATTTCGCCGTTAAAAAGCTTGTTCAGAAAATCCACATGGAAATGCTTAAAAAAGCCGGAGGAAGATTGCTCGAATGATTTGGAGAAGGTTTTTGAGAAAAATGCTTGACGGCGATGATGAGTATGCTTACAGGGTAATAACGCCAGTTGTGGCTGAAATAATAATAGCTCAATCCGCCTATAACAATCTGTATAGAACTATTCATGATGTTTCGAGTAAAAACTATGAAGAGGTTTCAAGAGTCATGCGTAATTGCCTCAAACAAAGTGTTAACGGAATAGATATTCAGAGGGCGTTGAACATGACTCTGCGGGAACACCCGGATCTGCTTAACACGATTACTCACGTGGTTCAGAAAACTTCTCGGCAAAAAGTTGACCCTGAAGAAACGCTAATTTTCTTCAGGGTTCTCGAGTCGAAAGCCAGGATGAAATACCACGAGTACACGCTGAAGCTTAACTCTGTAATTTCCATCTTCTTCTTCTACGTATTTCTTGTTCCAACACCAATAATACTGGTCTCCGGATTTTCACCTGAGGCTTCGAGCATCCTATTCTCAGTATTCTTCACCGCAAGTATGGCTGTTTTCAGAATCTTCTTCAGCAGGATTGGCAGGATTAAGAGTGTTCTGCTAGGTTGAGAAAAGCATACTTGCCTCTAGCAGTCGGGCTTGGGATGCTTTTCTTTTTAATGCCTGTTTTAAAGCTTAAACCATACGTTGCGTGTTCAATACAGCTTTTGGCATACACGCTCATATTGACTCGAAGGGGGAAAGATGACGGTGAAAACCTTTCGAAGACTATTGACTTAACACTAATAGGAAGGATGGCAGACTCTCCTGAAAATCTGAACCTTGAAAGCTCCGTTTTCAAAACATTGTCAGATTTAAGTTTTGAAACAGGGTACTGCAGCCTGTTTGAGAGAGCTGTGCGCAACAGCATAAATGGGCGTCCAATAGAGGAAACATTAGACTCGCACTCCGGCGAGCTTGATGAAACAGGCAGGCTTCTAGTCAGGCTTGTTTCAAGCCTTTTCGCAAAGGATGCTGCGTCCGCTAAAAAAATACTTGGGAGCTACGTGTTTCTGCTCAGGGAAAACGAGTCTTTAAAGAACGAGAGGAGGACGCTTTTCTCAGAAGCCAGGTTCAGAGCGAGAATAATGCTCGTAGTAAGTGCCTCTCTAATGGGTTTTCTCTCAGCTGCAATTCCTGTTCTAAATGCGTTATCAACATTCGCAACCAAGCCTGTTTTACAGCAGGATCCTTCGCAACCCATTTCTCTCCTCCTATATGTGCTAAGCATCTCTATGCTTGTCCACCGCTCCCTATCGTTCAGAAAGCTTGCCAAGACCATTTTTTACTCGGCGTTGAGTTTCACAGCATCATTCTTAGTTTTCAGCAGCATGATGAGCAGTTTTGCATCGCAAATCCCAGGGTAAAGCATTGGTGCTTAAATTCTTTAAGAGTATTGTAATATCAGGTTGACGAGAATGCTGAAAACCAGGTTGAAGGGATCGCAACTAATAGAGGAGGGCCTGCTGATAGTCTTGGCTCTAGTAATGCTCGGAGCTGTCTTCGGGGTTTCTAAGCAAATCGTAGACAATATAACGAGCTTCTTTGACTCTCTGATAAAAGGAGTGGGTGACCTAGGCTCCAGCCTATTCGGCTGGCTCCTGCCTCCTAAATAATGCTTGACGGCAAGAATGAGAAGTGGGACCCAGTATACGTAATAGTGATAATAGTACTGCTGATAAGCACGCTGAAAAATGTTTCAGGCCTTCAGTTTTTCTCAGGCCTCCAGTCGCCACTGGTTCTTCAAACAGCCTTTCTGATGATGCTGCTGTCCTCTCTAGTGCTTCTCCTTTTTTACAAGAGGCCTAGGCTTGTTGAAAACTTATTTTTAAATAAGAACAAGGATTACTTCCTTGCGAAAACAGGTTCATCTGAGCTCGTGATGGGAGCGGTTTTAATACTTCCCGAGGAGGGTTCGAGAACAATCGGGGTCAGGGAGGAGGATTTCTACCGGAGGACCAAGGGGCTTATCAACGGTCTTCTGAAAGCAAGGATTTCGATAACTTTTGTGACGCATATGCTTCCCTCAGAGAACCCCGAGGATGCTCTTCTTGCCCAGCTGCTTGTAGCCGGTAGAGAAATAGGTGAAGGAGGTGTTGAAGAGGCGGTGAAGATGCTTGAAACCGATTTTGAAAAGATAAGGTCTGTCTATAACACGGTTTTCCCCGAGTTGAAACTAGTCAGGCTGAAAGATAAGGATCTGCTCAAATACTTGAGAAGGATTCTGGTGGATGATTCTGTTGCGCGAAGAGTTAACGCTGGTGACTCTATC
>Ga0078972_1004658_pt1 | contig 36813 bp, 39 predicted proteins | sample YelNatPaOPGAMG01_FD_67568 | JGI IMG/M metagenome (GOLD analysis project Ga0078972, IMG submission 67568) | Hot spring thermophilic microbial communities from Obsidian Pool, Yellowstone National Park, USA - OP-RAMG-01 (SPADES assembly) (version 2) | ecosystem: Environmental > Aquatic > Thermal...
TTCCTCGCTTCGCTCGGAAAACTCAGCCATCGCTGCGGCCTTCTCATCCCAACGCAAGCAAAGCAGTTTGCTTGCTCCCTCTCCTTCGCTCACTTTGTTCGCTGCGGAGAGGGTGGGATTCCTTTACGGTCAATTTCCTGACGGAAATTGCCTTCAAGCCCGGCCTCGCGGGCTTCGCCTTTCCTCGCTTCGCTCGGAAAACTCAGCCATCGCTGCGGCCTTCTCATCCCAACGCAAGCAAAGCAGTTTGCTTGCTCCCTCTCCTTCGCTCACTTTGTTCGCTGCGGAGAGGGTGGGATTCGAACCCACGGTAGCTTGCGCTACACCTGTTTTCAAGACAGGCCCGTTAGACCACTTCGGTACCTCTCCAAAATTTTTCAAAATAACCTTCTGACACATTTTTTAAGAGAGTTCCAAATAATAAAATTTGGCTCGCTCTTCTGGCTCCATTTGCTTCGCTCGTTGGCGGCGGGAGGAGGATTTGAACCTCCGATACCCTTGCGGGTATAGTGGTGTTCGAGACCACCCCATTCAGCCACTCTGGCATCCCGCCCTGCAAAACCATCATTATTGTAAATAAAAAAATCTTTTCTGTCAAAAAAATAAATAAAAAAACGAGATGAAAAGAAAATTCATCTCGTTATAATAATTTTTTCTTGCCATACGCCTTGCTTACAGGGAGGCAATTCCTTAGCCAGCTCCATCATTAATGCGTCTGAACATTGATTCAATTTGGCTCGCAATTGATGATATTGGCTAAGCTCAGGTGGTAAAATTGACTTATTACGGATTTTTCTAAATAAATCCGCAAACTCTTCAATACCTTTAATTTTTTCAAAAAAGAGCGGCTGACAAAATACAATTTTAACAGCAGGCTTTAAAAAAGCGGTTTTAATAAGATTGAAGCCTTCCATAGCCGCTGGCCTTTGCGATAGCACATCAACCGCTACTGGCACAAGAAGAGAATCAGGCACAATTTGATGCAAATAAACAGCACCAATGCCGCCCTTATTGGGCAAATGCCAAATTTTCTTTCTTTCCAAATAAGCGGCCATTACAATAGGGATTTCTTGCCCCAGCCGTTCTTTAATAGGCATAAAGTCATCAGGTGAAAACGAATTCCTTTTATTTCTCCCCTTCCCGCCATAATGAATGGGTAATAAATTTTCCTCGCCACCCAACGCTCCTCCTAAACGGTAAAGCACATTTACCCAACCTTCTACTAGATCCGCATCAGCCACTAAATTTACAATTCCTAATAATTTACCCACTGCCAAGCCCGCTAACTGTACGTCGAAACCAGAAATATGCGTGGTGGCAAAAATAATTTTTTTGCTGTCTGCTATTTCTTTTAAAATTTCTTCCTCGCCCTTAATTTGTAAGGGTCCAAAAAACATTTTGCGCAACGTTTCTAATTTTCTTACAAAAGACATTGCTTCATTCCTCCTTCCCCAGAAAAATTGTTAAAGAGCAAAATAGCAAAAAGCAGATATTTTTAATTTATTATAAACATAAAAAGTATTTAAGCAAAAACGAGCAAACATATTACACAATACACACAATACATTCTTTTTCTTTTTTGGCATTTGCGCTATAATGAGAAAAAATATGAGTTTATATAAATACAAAGCCAAAAACTTGCAAGGACATGAAATTGAAGGTTCTTTGGAGGCGCAAAACGAACATCATTTAGCGCAACTTTTAAAACAACAGGGCTATTTTTTAATCTCCAGCCAAAACACAGAAATAGGTTCGCAAAAAACTAATAAAAATAAACAGTTTTTTGTTTCTTCCTTAAACAAGATTGGATTTTTGTCTTCTTTATTTGGTGTTTCCTTAACAGAAAAATTATTTTTTACGCGTAATTTAGAAGTAATGGTAAAAAGCGGTATTTCTTTGGTTAGGGCTTTTGATATTTCCGCAGCTCAAAGCCGTTCCAAAAAATTCAAAAACGCACTCACAGATATTGCTCAAAGAATCAATAAGGGGGAAAGCCTTTCACAAGCCCTTGGTTATTATCCCAATATTTTTCCTTTATTGTTTCAAGAAACAATTAGGGTAGGCGAAGAAACAGGTAATTTGGCTGAATCATTAAGAGCGCTGAGCGACCAGATGGAAAAAGAGCATAGTCTTAAATCCAAAGTAAAATCCGCAATGGTGTACCCTTTAATTGTTTTAATTATTACACTGCTGATGGCTATTTTTATGCTCATATTCGCAGTGCCAAAACTAAAAGCCACCTTTCAGGAACTGGGAGTGGAGCTGCCTATCACCACAAAAGCGGTTTTAGGGTTGGCTGATTTTGCCACCCAAAAATGGCCTTTGTTTTTACTGTGTGTAATTATTTTTGCAGCAGCACTGCTTGTTTTTTTAAAAAGCAAAATAGGTAAGAAAATTCAGGCTATTCTTTTTTTAAAAATGCCTTTTTTAGCCAAGATTACCCGCCAAACCAACTCTGCTATTGTTTTGCGCACTCTTAGCTCTTTGTTAAAAGCAGGCGTGCCTATTGTACGCTCTCTAATAATTACAAGCGGTTCTGTGAATAATTTTTACTTTAAACAAGCCTTGCAAGCATCAGCGCGAGAAATAGAAAAAGGAGAAAAGCTTTCTGTGGCTTTGGGCGCTTTCCAAAAAATTTTTTCGCCTATGGTTATTCAGATGATAGAGGTGGGCGAAGAAACAGGAGAAACGCCCCAAGTATTGTCTAAATTAGCAGAATTTTTAGAGGAAGAAGCCTCCCAAAGCACGCAAAAAATTTCAGTTATTATTGAACCTCTTTTAATTTTATTTTTAGGGGGCATTGTGGGATTTTTTGTAATCTCTATGATGCAACCAATGTACAGTATTTTGGGAGGAATTCATTAGAAAAAGGCTGTGTCATCGCCCAAAAAGGGTCCAGAAAAATTTTTATAAAGTGATGCTTTGTCTTGACAATCACATTAGCTGGGTCAAGAAAAGAAAAATTCCAGCAAAACAGTCCTGCGCTAAAAAATTCTTTAAACACAAATCAACAAAAATGACTGTCAACAACAAAGGTTTTACTCTCACAGAAATTATCGTGGTCATAGCCATTTTCTTTATTTTAGTTACGATAAGCTGGGTTGCTTTTCAACGCCTCCAACCCTCCCTGCAATTAGGAGCAGTGTGCTCTGACCTTGTTTCTGACTTACGTTATGTGCAACAATTAGCCATAAGCGAACAGGTGAATTACGGCATTGATTTTAGCACCACCACCAACAGTTACGCTATCTATCGTTTTGCCACTACCACTGAGCAGTTAAGTACCAAAAACTTGCCAGCGGAAATTTCCTTTTGCGATTTATCAGGGCTAACAGCGAACACACAGGCAATTTTTAATCCTTATGGAGCAGTTTTAAATGCCGGTTCCATCTGCCTGCAGAACCGCAACAACCAAACCAAAATTGTTGACATTAGACCATCAGGTTTTGTAAGGGTTCAACATTAAAATATGCCTCAAAATGGTTTTTCTTTAATAGAGTTAATGATCGCCATTGCGATTATTATTTTGGGAATAGCGATCGTGCTGCAAATTTTTCCTGGCAGTTTTAGTATGGAAAAAAACACAGAATGGCAAACCAAAGCTGTGTTTTGCGCTCAAGAAAAAATGGAAGCCTTGCTGGCTCTTTCTTTTGCTGAATTAACGCCCGGCACCACGCAAGAAAATCCTGTTCCCACGCCTGCTTGTCAAGCTTTTTCCCGCACCACTAAAATCAGTTATGTAGATGCTAATTTAAACGAAACAGATAGTCCTACCTCATTAAAGAAAATTGAAATTAAAATGCAATGGAACTCGGTTTTAAAAATCGCACCTAACGAAGTTAGTTTTGTAACGCTTTTTGCCGAAAAATAAAAAGCTCAAACCACAAAAACAGGGTTTGCTCGCAGATAATATAAAATTAATTACTATAATGAAAAAACTATATTATTTGCAAGAGAATATACAATACAACAAACAAAAAGCCTTCACTTTAGTAGAATTGGTGGTAACTATTGGGATTTTAACAATGGTGGTAGGCATAATTTTTGCTCTTTATTGGACCAGCCAAAAATTTTATCAACTCACTGAATCTCAAGCAGAAATGCTCCAAAACAGCCGCGTGGTGCTGGAAAGAATGAACAGAGAAATCCGCCAGGCAAAAGAAATTGTCACTGCCCTTTCTCAATCGCCAGACAACCCCTCTTCCCAAATAGAATTCCAGGATGGGCACCACCCTTCTCCTTATGATTATCTCAATAGTTTATATTACTACATCAGATATTATGTAAGCACCACCACAGGAGAAATGCACAGACAGTATCTTGTTTATTGTTTTGACGAATGCTCTCAATGCTCTAATTTTTTTAAATGGAACGATATACAAATCATTAACGGCAATACCATCACGACCCATCCTTGCGTGTTGGAAGATAAAATAGTCGGCGAGTTTATTAAAGAATTAAAAATCTGGGGGGCAAACATTATCACTATTGTTTTGCAATTAGAAAAGTCCTCCCGCCAAATAGAAATCCAAACCAATGTTTTTACACGTAACTTTTAAAAAAAACAAGGCGAGTGTTCTGCTTTTAACGCTTCTTACTTTGAGCATAATGCTTTTTTTGGGAATTTATCTTCTCTCCTTTACTTTAAGCGGGGTAAAAATGGCAGAAAGCCAAAAATATGGCGCTCAAGCGTATTATTTGGCAGAAGCAGGCGTGCAAGAAGCGATTTTTAAATTGAAAAAAGATCCGGTATGGAAAAATGCTTTTGAAACCCTGCCCAGCCCTTCTGATCCTCAATGTTCTCAGTGGTCTATTAGCCCCTACCAAAGAAACGGCGGATTATTAGCTAACGGCTCTTATGAAATCACTATCAACAACTTGGGCTGCGCTAAAGCAGAAATTATCAGCAAAGCAACAATTAATATTTCTAACACCAAAAAAGCCCAGCGTATTATCAAAGTAAAGGTTTCCAAGGCATTGGGTAATCCCCTTGCCCAATATGGTCTCTTCACCGGCGGAGCCAGCGGAGATGTGCAAATTACATTAGCTAACCCTGTTAGAATCCACAATGGCAATATGATGGTGGAAAACAATCTCCAAGTGCGCGTTTTCAGCCACCTGTATGTGGATGAAAAAGCATTAATAGGCAATAATGTTACAGTCGATGGTTCTTCCCAGTTAGTCTCCACTTCTACCTGCGCAAAAAACAGATGTGATAGCAAATGCGTGGCTTCTGAAGAATGCCCGCCCACAGAAATTAGTATGCCTGCTTTGGATTTTGATTCTAACGTTTCTACTTCTTTTTTATCGCGCGCTAAAACCAGCGACTGCACTTCTGTGCGCAGCGATGGGAAAACAAATTGTGTTTTCACCACCAGTGAGTTTGAAACAATGCTTTGGAATCACTATCCTGATATTTATTTTGCCACCAACACTGTTGTTTATGTGCAGGGCGACATTAACATCAGAGCAGGTCAAAATGTTGTGGCAGCGGGCGCGTTGGTGTCTGACAGAGATATTAATGTGGGCAAAAATAATTGCTGGTCCAGCGCTCAATGGCCCTATTTGCGCTGCGGTTTTTCCACTGTAACAATATTAAGGCCAGATAATGATTTCCCTTCTGGGCTTTTTGCCAAAAGAAAATTTAATATGGGAGGATTTTTCGGTATTGGCACTAAGGGCTTATTTTTAAAGGGTTTGTTATACTCAGGAGATGAAATGAATCTTTCTTCTCTGTCAGGTCCCATAACCATTTATGGAGGCATTATTGCCAGAAAAATTGATATGTCCAGCATTTGGCAAAACTTTGATATTTATTTAGAACCTGATGTTATTATTGATACATTAGGACCATCCTCTTATTCACCGGTTATTATTATTGATTACTGGGAGGAGGAATATTAAAATGAAAAAAATTTATTCCCATTGAATGTGTGGGCATAGCAGAGGGTTCACGAAGACTGTCCGAGAACTACTATTTTGGTGATTTTTTTGCGCCACAAACCGTTTTATTTTTCTTCATCAACAATTTCCCTTCTGAGAAAAAATTTGAAGGGAAAGGAAAAAATGGTAGGCAAAAATTTTCACAAAAAAGAGAAATCAAAAATAAAAATCAAACAAAACAAAAATCTCTTCTGTGACAAAACTTTCGTGCTTTAATGCACGAAAGTTTTGTACCGGAAAAAATGCGCCATACTGCACTTATGTGCTACACTTGTGGGGAGTAAGATGGTGAGTGGCAGGGGTGGCAGGGGTGGCAGGGGTGGCAGAGGTGGCAGGGGGTGGCAGGGGGTGGCAGGGAAAAGCCGAGGGGCTTGTAATAATTTTTGCTTAAATGCTTTTTATTATTATAAAAACATTTGTTCTTTTTCTCTTCTCTGGGGAGTTATTGGCTTGAAAAATTTTTGGCACAATGCGCAAAACTATGCTACAATAATAAAGAACAAGCATTGATAATTTTATAAAAAATAAAACAGATTTAATTTTTTTATGTTATTGCCTTTAAAAAATCTTACAAAAAATATAGTGAAAAAAAGGGCAGTGGGTATTGATATCTCTGACTCGTATGTGAAGATAGCCGGTTTGGAAAAAAGGGGTCAAAACATTCAATTGCTTTGTGTGGGGAAAACAAAATGTAGTAAAGAGGTGGTAGAAAATGGAGAAATTAAAAATGAAACAGCGCTCAGCCAAATTGTCCAACAAGCGCTCCAAAAATTGAAAGGTAATGCCTTTAAAATAAAGAATGTTTATCTTTCTTTGCCAGAAGAAAAATGCTTTGTAGACATCATCAAAATTCCCTTAATGCCTGAAGAAAAAATAGAACAAGCAGTAATGTTGGAAGCCGAAAATATTGTGCCCCTGCCTTTGAACGAAATTTATTTTGACTTTGAAAAAGTGCAAACCACCGCTCGCCTGGCAAAATGCCAAGAAATTCTTTTTTCCGCTGTACCCCAAAAAATAGCAGACAGTTATCTAAATGTATTGCAAAAAGCAAATCTTACGGTGCAAAACATAGAACCAGAATCATTAGCCACTGCCAGAGCCTTAACAGAAAAAGATTTTTTTTACCCGCCGCTGCTTTTTGTGGATTTGGGCATCACCAGAACCTGCCTAACAATTTTTGCAGGCAAAAATATCCGTTTTACCTGGATAGTACCCATCAGCGCTGCTCAATTAGATAAAAATATCGCTAATTTTTTAAATATCTCTTTAGACAACGCGCAAATACTGCGCAAAAAAGAAGGGCTAACGGGCAAAAAAGAGGTGTTTGAGGCAATGGTGCCCCTTTTAACTGATTTGGCAGAACAGATTAAGCATTATGTAGATTATTGGCAGACACATCAGGATAAATGCCAATATTTTGACGGCAAAAGCCGAATTCCCCAAATCATTCTTTGTGGCCAAAGAGCCACCTTGAAAGGTTTAAAGGAGTTTTTGCGTTCGGAACTAAAATTGAAAGTAGAATGGGGCGACCCCACTGTAAACCTTGCCAAAGATAAATTGCCTCCTTCTTTACAAAAAGAAAATCTTTTAACTTACAGCGCTGCCATTGGTTTGGCATTAAAACAAATTTATGCAGATTAATCTTTTACCTCCTTCTTATAAACAAGAATTGCGAGAAGACAAACTCAGAAAAAAGATATTAAAGCTCTTGTTGTGTTGTTTGATGTCTTTTGTGATTGCAAGCGCGCTCTTGCAAGTAATTTACGTTAATGCCTTAAAACGTTCCCAACAATTAACCGCTATCATCACAACCCAGCAAACTACTCTTAAAAATTCTGCCTATCAACAAATGAAACAACAAATTGAAGCAGCCAATAAAAGCATAAAAATGATTTATCAGATACGCAAAGCACAAATTTCGCCGGTTGATGTTTTAGAAAATCTAATTGCTTTGATACCGCCTTCTATTTATTTGGATTCTTTTTCTTTCCAAAACATAGAAAATCAGATGAAAAGCCAAAACACCACTACCACTGCTCCCATCACCGCCGCTGTGCAAATCAGCGGTATAGCGCCCACCAGAGAAACGCTTTTTTTCTTCCATCAAACATTATCCCAAAACACTAAAATAGAAAACGTGTTTTTCAATCCGCTTTCCTGGGTAAAAGCAGAAAACCCCTTTTTTACAGCCGAGTTCAAAGTTATAAAAAAGACTCCCTAATACAAATATGTTAAACGCCAAACAAAAAATTAAAATTTATGTTTTGGTCTTTTGCTTGCTTACCATTATTTTGGCTATTTTTGTAATAAAGCCTCTTGTGCAAAATATTGTTAAAATATCTGATACATTAGCCAAACAAAAAGAAGATATTGCGCTTGTGCAAAAACAAATTGATATTTTGGCAAGGTTTCAAAAAAACAAGAACGAGTATGAACAAAATCTGCAAAAAATTGGCGCTGGCTTTGTTTCGGAAAAAGCGCCTGTAGATTTTATTGAGTTTTTAGAACAAGAAGCGCAAAAACAAAACATCCAAATCGCTATTGTCTCTATTCAGCACCCTAACGATAAAAATACGCCTCAAAACACAATGCTATTTCAAATTACATTGGCAGGATCCTTTCCCCACTGCTTTGCTTTTTTGCGCCGTTTAGAACAAAGCCCTTGGCTTGTGAGAATTGACAATCTCAATATCAAACGCGCCAAAGACAAAGAAAAAATAGCAGACTTTGAAGAATTAAAGGAGGGAGAAGTCATTCTCTCATTAAACTTTAAAACCTATTCTTCTTATCTGCCTTCTTTAATAAAATAAAAACCCCATCCCAAGAACAAGGATTGGGGCCAAAAAAGAAAATAATTAAAAATAAAAACAATAAAATGAATATAAAAATTTCTTCTTTAAAGCCTTTTTTCAAAAAAATAAGCCAAAAAATTCTTGACCATCCTTTGCTCTTTTTTGCTTTTCTTGTAATAGTAGAGTGCGCAGGCGCTGGTGTTTTATGGTATAACTATATTTTTGCGCCCAAACCCATTCCCACGTCTTCTTTGCAAAATAATATTGTAATTGACGAAAATCTTTTCCAGCAGTTTGCCGCTGACTGGCAAAAACGCGAGCAATCTTTCCAGGCACAAGAAGTTCTACCCGCCTCTGTGGATATTTTTAACATCAGACAAACAAATAAAATTACTACTTCCACCACGCCATAACGTTTAATATAATTCTAACAAGGTGAGGAGCGATCCGGGGTCTGACCCCGGACAATATTAACCCCGAACAATCTCTCATTAGAGGCCAGTGCACAAATAAACTGCTTTATCCCCTATGTATCCCCTCTGCTCACAGTGCGAACATTGGTTTACTGGATTTTGTTTTTTATTTAAGACAAACTTTCCCGCGCCACCACAATACCCCAAACTGCTTTGGCTCCCGCTGCTTTTAAAACAAGAGCGCACTGCTCCATCGTAGCGCCAGTGGTAAACACATCGTCAACAAGAAAAATAATTTTACCTTGCACCAAAGAAGCGTCCTGTACCATAAACGCATTATTCATATTAAGCCACCTTTGCTCTCTCTTTAATTGCGTTTGGCTCACTGTTTCTCTTATTTTGAGCAAATTGTCTGCTTGCAGGGGTTTTTGATAATATAAAGATAGAATTTTTGCTAAAAGCAATGATTGATTATAACCTCTTTTTTTCTGTTTTTTGGCGCTTAGGGGAACAGGCATAAAAACAAAACGTTCTGACTGAAAGCGGGCAAAAAAATCACGCGCGACAGCATCGTTATCCAACAAAGCCAAGTGTGAGATTATCAAAAACGAAAGGGCACCGCAAAGATCTTTCACATAGGGCTCGTATTTAAAAGAAGTAATCATTTTTTTCACAAGCGGCTCTTTGTAAGCAGTGGCAGAAAACAATCCATTCAGCTTAAAATGCTTATGGGCAGAACATTTGCCCTTTTGCACTACCCTTTTGGGTATAGAACAAAAAGGGCAATATCTATAAGGATTAATGGGCACTGCAAAGAGACAATCCGGGCACACCAAAAACCCCTCTTTGCCGCATTGCAAACAAAATTGGGGAAAAAGCAAATCAAGAAAAAAGGTTTTCCACTGTTTCATTGATTTTCATTATAAAATATTTGTGATAAAATAAAATAATCAATAATTATTAAATTAACAAGTAAAAAATAATTTTGTCGTTATAATGTAATATGGATTTATTCGGGAAAAACGAGCTATTGGGCATAGATGTGGGCTCTACGAGCATAAAAATTGTAGAGGTTTCCCGCATAGGTAAAAAAAGCACTTTAAAGAATTATATTAGTTTTAGCTTGCCCCCTTCTGAACAATCATTAAAAATTTTTGAGGACAAAAATCTGGTTCTGATAAGCAATCAGGCTGCTCAAATCATTCAAGCCTTATTGCGCAAAGCAAGAATCAAAACAAAAAAAGCTGTTTTTTCTTTGCCTGATTTTTCCACTTTTTTCGCTACTTTTTCTCTGCCCCCTATGCACGAAGCAGAAATTGCCCAGGCGGTTGATTTTGAAATCAGACACTATATTCCCTTGCCGCTTAATGAAGTTACCTTTGACTGGCAAATTATAGCCAGAGAAGAAACAGCAGCGGGCGTAAAAGTAAAAATTTTATTAGCAGCCGTGCCCAATACTGTTATTTATAATTATCAACAATTAGCGCAAATGACCCAATTAGAAGTTCAAGGTATGGAAGCAGAAGTTTTTGGATTTATCCGTTCCTGCTGGCCCTCATCAGAAAAATATCGTTTTTTACCCCTCTGCTTAATTGATTTAGGCTGGGAAAGCACTACTGTAAGCATTGCCCAAAACAAACAATTGCTCAATAGTTTTAGTTTTGACTTCGGCGGGCGCACGCTCATTAACGATTTAAGCGCGTCATTAAAAATATCTGCCCAAGAAGCAGAACAACTGAAAAATAGGTATGGGTTAGACCCTCAAAAACCCGAGGTGGCGCGACCCTTATTGGACAAAATTAATCTGTTAGCGCTGGAGGTGGAAAAAATATGCGAGGATTTTTATCGTCAAACCAATAAAAGAATAGATAATATTTTTTTGGCTGGCGGAAGTGCTTCGCTTTTTGGACTAAAAGAATATTTATCGTCCAGAATAAAGAAAAATGTTTTTTGGGCAGACCCCTTTGCCGCTCTGAGCTTCCCTTTACTGCTTAGCCAAAGACTAAAACAATTGGGTCCTTCTTTTGCCATAGCAGTAGGGGCGGCGCTTCTGGAAAATCGTTAAGATAAATTTTATATGTTTGATAAAAAAAATTTTTCTCTTATTATTCCCAAACCCCAAGAACCCCTGCCCAAATGGGTGAACATCACCCTCATTGTTTGCTTGGCTCTCTGGTTAATACTGGGAGGCATTTTCTTTTTTCTTACCCGCCACATCGAGCACCAAAAAACCCAGAAAAAAAATTTAGATGAACAGTTAACACAACTTTATAGCCCGGAGATTAAAAGTATGGAAGAGCAAATAAACACAATGGGTCAAAAAATCAATAGGTTTGCAACAGTGGCGCGAGAACATAAAAATAGTTTTCGTTTGTTTGAGCTGTTGCGTTATAACTGCCATCCCAATGTGCGTTTCACCAGTCTTAACGCTTCATTCCAGGAAGGTAATATTATTTTAAAGGGTCAAACAGATACCTATTTGTCTTTGAGCCAACAAATTGACATTCTCAAAAAAAATCCTGTCATTAACCAGGTGCGGGTGTCTGATATTACCTTAAGCAGAGAGGGAAAAATAGACTTTCAAATATCTTTTAATGTCCAGCCCCAGATTTTCACTTCTCCTGATGTTTCAGTTATGCCACCACTAGAACTTTTGTTAAGATAATAAGTGCTTTAAAATTACGTTTAATGATTTTGAGCAAAAAATCGCGTTAAAAAATTTTCCATTTTTCATATGGCGTTATTAACAAAAAAATTGAGAAACAAAAATATTTTCTTTATAATAAAATTAGGCTTTAAACACTGCTTGGGTGTGATGTGTGCAAAAATATAATTTGGGGAATTGCCGTTCACCACATAACGCGATGACCTGCGCAACATCGCAAAGTAAAGCAACTGCAAAAAGGATTTAAAAAATTTTTTACAAAAAACACAATGACCCGTATCTTTTTTATACCATTATTATTATTCGGCTGTTTTCTTTTTCTTTTGTATGCCCTTTATCCTCAATGGAGCGCGCATCAGCGCTTGGGCAAAGAAATTCTCCAGCAACAAGAACTAATAACACAACGTCAGAACTATGTTGCACAACTGCGCGCTAATGCACAAGATTTGCATTTATACCAAAACGACCTACAAAAAATCCAAACTACTTTTTCCGCCGAATTAGCAGCCGCTTCTTTATTGGGATTTTTTAGCGAAAAGGCTTTAAATAATGGTTTGGTATTGATATCTATTGCCCAACAAGCGCCCCCAACCCCCACGGAAACGCAAGATATTGCTCCCTTTCTTTCTTTTGTTTTAAGACTGAAAGGGTCAGAGGAGTCTTTAGAAAATTTTATTAAAGACATTGAAAGCTCTGCTGTAATGGCACAAGTAAGCAATATCGCTTTAGACTTTAAAGAGCAGGAACAAACAGCGGAAATTTCTCTTAATATAAATGTGTATTATTAGTTTGCTGTTCAAAAACAATATGGAAATTAAATATTTTTAACTGCTTTCTTATGCCTTATCTTCAAAAAGAATACAAAAATTTTCTTTATCTGTGTATATTATTGGGTCTAATCACGATTGTTTTGATTGTACTTAAACTTGTCCTGCCAAGCAGCAATCTTACCCTTCTGACGCCCTCACAATTTGCAAATCAACCCCCTGTTTCTTTGATTAACTGGAATCTTGTCAGAAAACCACTAACAGTGCATTTACCCTCTTTAAACGTTGCTTTGAGCGCATCACCTGCCACTACCACCAGCGACAGCGGGGTTGATTTAACTGCCCAAATCACCAGTTTAATTGAGGGACCTTTTGTGTATAAATTTGACTGCCAAAACGATAATAACTGGGAATTAGTAAGCGAACCTACTTCCCAAAAAATATACACTGCTCCCAAACTGTGTTCTTTTAACCAAGAAGGCACATATCAAGCCGTTGTTCAGGTGCAAACAGATATTGAATATTTCGCTAATAACCAAACAGTGCGCGAACAAAAAAAAGCCCAAGCACTTGCCAAAATTGCGGTGCAAAACGCAAACACTCCGCCCCAATTTCTCTTTTGCGATGTGAACGCTACAGAGGGCACAAACCAAAACAATTTTAAATTTTTCTTTACTGCCCAAGCCCAGGATGAGCAAGGAGACGAAATACAATACGAATGGGATTTGGGTGATGGAAGCAAAATAGCTGGTCAAAATATAGAATACTCTTATAAACAAACAGGTAACTTTTTCCCTAAGGTTAAGGCTGTGGATAGTAAAGGAGGTACTGCTTTTTGCTTTCCCCGCTCGCTCAACACGCTTGCAAGATTTTCTCAATGGCAACTTGCTTCTCCTCTTACCTCAATTGGCAGAAAAAATCCCTTTAGCCCTTACACTGCCAACGAAAAGGGTTTATTGTCCTTACAAGCCTCTACCACTGAAACCACAAGCCCAAACCCTTCTTCCCTATCAAGCACCTCTACTGTTCATATTTCCACTGCCGCCACCTCTTCTGCCAATGTCTCTGCCACCACAACCAACACAACAAAAGAAAAAGAAAAAAGGTGATATTATTAATAAAATTTCAACTTTATGAATCTAATTCCTTTTTTAATTAAACAAAAAATTATTTCCAAACAAGAGGGTGAAAAAATTTTAGAAGAAGCAGCACGTTCGCTCAAAAGCCCGGAAGAAGTTTTGATAGAAAAAAAGATAATGCCGGAAAATAGCCTGTTTAGCCTCAAAAGCAAACTTATCAATGTGCCCCTGAAAAAAGTAGACGCAGAAAAAATCAGCCCTGAATTATTAAACCTTATCCCGCATGACTCAATAGAATTTTATAAAGTGGTGCCCTTGGGTGTGGATAAAGAAAAGAATATTTTAGAGGTAGGAATGGTTTATCCGGAAAACTACCAAGCCAAGGAGGCTTTAAGGTTTTTAGCCCGCCAGCAAAAACTGAGCTTGCAAACTGTTTTGATATCGCTTTCTGATTTTAGAAAATTGTTTCAGAAGGTTCAAACACCCGAAAAAGAAGTGGAAAGCGCTCTGGCAAAATTAGAAGAAGAATTCGGCGCTCCGTCTATTGACCAAAACATTCTGGAAGAAATTAAAGAAAATAAAACACCTTCTCTTACAGAAGAGCAAGCGCCTATTATTCGCATGGTGGCCGTTATTTTACGCCAAGCCGTGGAGGGTAAGGCATCTGATATTCACATTGAACCAACCAGCGAAGAACTGAGAGTAAGATTCAGATTAGATGGTATATTATACCCTTCCCTCACGCTACCCCTGAGGGTTCATCCTGCCATAGTGGCACGTATTAAAATACTTAGTCATTTAAAAACAGATGAAACACGTATTCCGCAAGACGGCCGTTTTACCAGCAAAATCAATAATAAAAGAATTGATTTTCGTGTGGCTACTTTTCCTACTATTTTGGGCGAAAAGGTGGCTATCAGAGTTTTAGACACAGGAGAAAGCACGCGCACCCTACAAGATTTAGGCATCACGGGCAGAAATTATGAGGCCGTAATGAGAGCCATCAAAAAACCTTATGGTATGATTTTATCCACTGGTCCCACGGGTTCAGGAAAAACATCTACTCTTTATACTATTTTAAACCTTCTCAATCAAAACAAAGTAAATATTGTCACACTGGAAGACCCGGTGGAGTATTTTATTAATGGCATCAATCAATCGCAGGTGCGTCCAGAAATTGGCTATACCTTTGCCAAGGGTTTGCGCCAAATTTTAAGGCAGGACCCAAATGTTATTATGGTGGGAGAAATCAGAGATGAAGAAACCGCAGACTTAGCTGTCAATGCCGCTCTCACGGGCCATTTGGTTTTGAGCACCCTGCACACCAACAACGCCATAGGGGTAGTGCCCAGATTGCTGGATATGGGTATAAAACCCTTTCTGCTCTCTTCTTTAAACATTGCTATAGCCCAACGTTTAGTAAGGGTTTTGTGCCCCCATTGCAAAACAAAGGCAGAATTGAGCACAGAAGATAAAAATTATTTGCTGGAAATGATAAAAACCCTGCCCAAAGAAACAAAAACAACTTTAGAGTTGAAAAATAATCTGGAAGTTTTTAATCCTAAGGGCTGCCCCCAGTGCAATAGTACCGGCTATAGCGGCAGAACAGGTATTTTTGAAATTCTGGAAATGACCGACCAGTTAAACGAAATTATTACGCAAAATCTTTCAGAAAAAAACCTAAAAGAGGAGGCGAAAAGACAAGGTATGTTAACAATGGAACAAGATGGCATTATTAAGGTATTAAAAGGTATCACTTCTTTAGCAGAACTCAAAAGGGTTACAAGCGCCAAAGAAACAAAAGAATAGCCAAAAATAAACCTATAATCTATTATGAAAACATCAAAAAACAAAAAACACATCTTGTTAATTGAGGACGACCCCTTTTTAATTGATATTTACACGCAAAAATTTCAAAAAGAAGGTTTTGTTGTGCAAACAGCCCCAAGCGGAGAAAAAGCGTTTGAATTAATAAAAAATAAGGTTCCAGACCTTATTTTATTGGATATTGTGTTGCCGGGTATTGATGGCTGGAATATTCTCAAAACAATCAAAGCAGCACCTTCTCTCTCTCAATGCAAAATAATTATATTAAGCAATCTCAGCCAAAAATCTGAAATAGAAAAAGGCTTAAAATTAGGAGCAACGCAATATTTGATTAAATCGCAGTACACGCCCTTACAAGTGGTAGAAGAGATAAAAAAATTTTTCCCCAAATAACACATTCAATTTTCTGCCACAATTAAACAGGTTTTTTCCATTTCAAAAATATGGATTATTTAAAAAAATTAAAAGAAATTATTGATTCGGCTGTGCAAAGCAAGGCTTCGGATGTGCATATTGTAGTGGGACATCCACCGGTGTTCAGAATTGGCGGAGCATTAGTGCCCCAGCCAAAATACGGCATTGTCTCTGAACAGGAGGCGGTTAATTTGGCAAATTCTGTAATGAATCCTGAAAAACAAGCGCAGTTTCTCAATGAAAAAGAAGTGGATTTTGCTTATCATTTTTCAGATAAATATCGTTTGCGCGCCAATATCTTTAGGCAAATGGGTTTTGTCAGTTGCGCCTTCCGGCTCATTAGCGCTAAAATCAAAACGATTGAAGAACTGCATTTGCCTTTGGTTATAAAAAAATTTACCACTGCTGAACAGGGTTTGGTGTTAATTACCGGCGCTTCTTCTCAGGGTAAATCCACCACCTTAGCCAGCTTGATTGATACTATTAATCATACCAGAAGAGAACATATTATTACTATTGAAGACCCTATTGAATTTATTTTTCAGGACGACCTTTCTTTGGTGGAACAAAGAGAAGTGCATGAGGACACCTTAAGCTTTAATAAAGCATTACGTTCAGCGCTCAGAGAAGACCCGGATGTGATTATGGTAGGTGAAATGCGGGATTTAGAAACAATCAGCACCACCATCACAGCTGCGGAAACAGGACACTTGGTTTTTGCCACACTGCACACTAACTCTGCCAACCAAACTATCCACCGCATTATTGATGTGTTCCCAGGCCGTCAGCAAAACCAGATAAGATCACAATTAGCCAGCTCTTTGTTGGGTATTGTTACCCAACGTTTAATTCCTGTGAATCACTGTAGTTTTTTGCCTGCCTGCGAAATAATGTTTAATAATTCTGCTATTGCCAACCTTATCAGGGAAAATAAAATTCACGAAATACCTTCAGTAATAGAAACATCTTCGCGCGAAGGAATGCGCACCTTAAACAAAAGCCTGCTGGAAATGATCCAAGATGGAACCATTAGTCAAGAAACAGCGCTTTTATATTCTTTAAATCCTGAAGACCTAAAAATACGTTTGCAAGATTATCAAAAAAAATAATCTGGTATTAAACTGTTTATGCAATTTTCTTATAAGGCAAAAACGGTTCAGGGAGAAACCAAAAATGGTACATTGGAGGCTTTATCGCGCCGGGCAGCTTTAGGTATTCTGCAAAAACAGGGATTTTATGTGATTTCGCTAAGAGAAATAAAAAACCCTTTGCAGATTAATATTTCTTTGCCTTTTTTCTCGGGTGTGCCCCAAAAAGAAAAAATAGCGTTCGTGCGCCAGTTTGCGGTAATGCTCAAATCTGATATTCCTCCCTTGCAGGCATTGAAAGCGCTTGTGCACCAAAGCAAAAACCGTCAAATGAGGGAAATCATTGCGAAAATGGCAGAAGGCATTGAAACAGGCAGCCCTTTAAGTCAGGTTTGTTCTATGCACCCAAAGGTCTTTAATAATTTTTTTGTAAGTATTGTTAAATCAGGAGAAGCCGCAGGAAAGGTGTCGTCCTCTTTATCCTATTTAGCCGACCACTTAGAAAAGGATTATAACTTCAACCGCAAGGTGTTGGGCGCCCTTATTTATCCTATTTTTGTTATAGTGGTTTTAATCGGCGCTTTTTTTCTGGTAACTTTTTTTATTATTCCCAAAATAAGTGAAATTTTGCAATCTTTTTCAGGCAAATTACCCTTTACCACTACTGTGATTATTGGCCTTTCTCATTTTGTGCAAAAAGGCGGTTGGGCAATTATTGTTTTTGGTTTTGTTGCTTTATTAATTCTTTATTTTTTCTTTCGTAAAAATCCCAAAACCAAAATGTTTTATGATAAAATTCTTTTGCGCGTGCCCATTTTCGGTTCTTTTGTGATGAAAATAAATTTAGTGCGTTTGGCAGAAAATCTTTCGGTTTTAATTTCATCAGGTTTGCCCATTACTCAAGCATTAGCTATCACAGAGGATATTATGACGAATGCTGTTTACAAAGATATTATAAAAAAAGCACAGGAAAAAGTATCCCAGGGAGAAAAAATTAGTTCTTTAACGCAGGAATATCCGCAATTTATCTCTTCTTTTGTAACCCAAATGATTGCCACCGGAGAAGAAACAGGCCGACTGGAAGAAACATTAAAAACAGTAGTGGATTTTTATCGCGAGGAAACAGAAAGAACAGCGGCGAATTTAACCACTCTTATTGAGCCTGTTCTTATTTTAATAATGGGCATTGGTATTGGTTTTTTGGCTGTGGGCATTTTTATTCCCTTGTTTCAAATAGGTCTGCAAGGAATGGGCGGAATGTAAAGCATTAAAAATTTTTTCACGAACAAAAGCCTAAAAATCTCTATTATTTATCCACAACCCATTTTATTTACTAATAACAAAATAGTGTTATAATAAATTAAGAATAAAAGAATAACCACAAAAAAAATCTAAATCAGTAGCCATAAAAGGTCGCTTTCCCTATTTTATTACAATAGGGAGTGAAAATATCAAATTAAAATAGCGAGTTAAAAAAATGAAAAATAAAGGTTTTACTTTAATTGAATTACTGGTGGTTATTGCCATTATTGGTATTTTGGCTTCTGTGGTTTTGGTGGCTTTCCCCAGCGCTAATAAAAGAGCAAAGGATGCGCGTATTATCACTGCTATTGCTCAATCCCGTACCATAATGACCTATATTAATGCCAACGACGGAAATTATACTAACTTTTATTGCACCACCAACTGTTCTTCCTGCAGCAACACAGAACTAACACCTATTTGCAACGAAATTATGAAAAACGGCGGCACCCCTAATTTTACCAGAAAAAGCGATAATACGCTTGCCTGCATCTTTAGCCCATTAAATATAAGCAGCAGCAAATGGTTCTGCGCTGACTCTAATGGCAGAGCGGGCATAGCTACCACTACCCCAGACGCCGCAGGTTGGTGCCAAAATGGTTCGGCAACCTTTACGGGCTGCCCGGGTTTGGAAGCCGCGCAATAAAAATTATCTTCAAAAATACTTTGAGCCATCCTCTTTTTCAAAGAAGAGGATGACTCTTTTTTTAAGCTTCAACACGCTAAAATAACACTATCAATTGCCAATACCTCCCAGTGTCGCTCTAAGTAAAGCAAAAAAATCAGACCATATTTTTTATGAGATTTTTTGTTGCCCCTTCTTAAAATAACAAGCGAGAACATATTTGCAATGCACCCTAAACTAGAAAATATCCCATAAGAAGCATAAAATTAAAAATGAAAAAACCCCTTTCCCCCGACGCCCAAATATATCAGGCAGGTTTTGCACTACCTACACAAAACTTTCGTGCATTAAAGCACGAAAGTTTTGTCACAGAAGAGATTTTTGTTTTGTTTGATTTTTATTTTTGATTTCTCTTTTTTTTGCGAAAATTTTTGCCTACTATTTTATTTTTATTTACCAAAAAATTTTTCTCCAAAATTTCTTCTATCCAAATAATTGCTATAGCAATTATTTGGATAGAAGAGGAAAAGGCAAAAGGAGAAAAAGGCAAATGTAAATAATCCCAATAAGGAATTCCAATAAGAAATAAAGATAGTTTCTCAAGTAACTTCTTGTGAGTGTTTTCCACAACCCTTTTCCTTGTTTAAATTATTGATTTAATGTAAAATAAAGAAAGACTAAAACTTATTGAATTTTTTATAAAAAGATTTAAAAGGTCGTCAAAAATATCAAAAAAATGAAAAATAAAGGTTTTACTTTAATTGAATTACTGGTGGTTATTGCTATTATTGGTATTTTGGCTTCTGTGGTTTTGGTGGCTTTCCCCAGCGCTAACAAAAAAGCGCGGGATTCACGTATTGTTAGCGCTATTGCCCAAGCCAGAACTATTATGACCTATGTTTATGGCAATGAAAATAATTACGATAGCCTGAGTTGCAGTTTATCAGAAATGCAAAACCTCTGTTCAGAGGTCAGCGCAAACGGTGGTTCTCTGGTGATAGTAAAAAATGCAGCAAGTGGTTCCACCGCTGCTTGTATGTATTCCCAATTAACCGCTAAAACAGATTACTACTATTGCGCTGATTCCAGTGGTAAGGCTGGCTTTGCCACCACCAGCCCTGCAGGCGCTGGTTATTGTGTAGATGGCACATCAGCAGTGTGCCCGCCAGTTAGCGATTAAAATTCTGTTGTTCAAAAAGTCTGTGCAAACCAAAACCAGCCCCAAGGGGGCTGGTTTTGGTTTGCACTCCATTTTGTAAAAAATTTTAGCAAAAGAAAATACAATTGGAAGCGCAAAAATGTTTTGCCTTATTATAAATTTTTTGTTAAAATCAAATAATGTGGCTGAATTTTTTAATTTCTTGTTTTATTTTTCTTTTGGGGTTGGTGGCGGGCAGTTTTTTGAACTGCGTTATTTATCGTTTGGAAACAAAAAAAAGTTTTGTGAGGGGCCGTTCATTTTGCCCTTTGTGCAAACACACCTTAAAATGGCAGGATCTCATTCCTGTTTTCAGTTTTTTATTTTTGAAAGGCAGGTGTCGTTATTGCAAACAAAAAATATCTGTGCAATATCCACTTGTGGAACTAACAACAGGATTAATTTTTTTATTCATATTTCACCATCAATGCAAGGCTGTTTTGGATTCTGATTTGGTCTTGTTTTTTTCTCGCTTACCATTGAGTTTGCTTTTCGGGCATATCTGCCAACTTTTTTTGTTATGGGCTATTGCTTTTTTAATGGAAATCATTTTTGTGTTTGACTTGAAATATTATCTGGTTGCGGACCAAATTATTTACCCGGCTTTGTTTTTAACATTGTTATTTCAACTTTGCCGTTTTTTGCCTAATTATCAAACGCACTTCTTGCTTTCAGAAGCAATGCCCCATATGAAAGATTTTTGCTATGCTCTTGCTGTTTCAGCTGGTTTATTTTTTCTACTCTGGGCATTTTCCAAGGGCCGTTATTTAGGTTTTGGAGATGTAAAAATTGGCTTTTTAATGGCTCTGCTTTTGGGTTGGCCTGCTATTTTACCCGCTCTATCCTTTGCTTTTTTAACAGGGGCTGTTTTGGGATTGATTCTTATTGGTTTGCAAAAGAAAACAATGAAAAGTGAAATACCTTTTGGGCCCTTTTTAATCACCGGAACTTTTGTGGGTTTGTTTTTTGGAGAAAAAATTATTCAGTGGTATTTAAATTTTTTTATATAAACCATTCTCTGTTGAACTTTGCCCTATAAAATAAGAAATAAATATGCGCAAAGGATTTACGCTCATAGAATTATTAATCACAATATCTGTAATTACTATTATCTCTTCTGCTTTGCTATTAAGCAATAAACAAAGCGAAGATAATCTTCGTTTAAAAAGAGCGGCGTTTCAATTGACTCAGGATATACGTTATTATCAGGGTTTAGCTTTGTCGTTTCCCGCTGAAAATATTACATGCCCCAATAGCTCTTATAAACCCTGTGGTTTTGGTTTGCATTTTGAAACTAATCAAAACACTTATACTTTATTTACAGATTGCTCTCAAAACTGTTCTGCAAGCAATTATAGGCTCACAGGCGCGGATGATAAAATAAACAATGCTGTATCATTGGGGGCAAATATAGAAATTTGCAGCCTGTCCTCTCCCCAGCTTGACATTGTTTTTGTTCCGCCCAATCCTCTTGTTTATCTTAATTCACAAAAATGGACAAACAGTGAGTCTTATATAATACTTTGTCTAATAACAAATCCCAATATTAAACAAAAAATAACCATTAATAATACGGGTAAAATTGAAATTGAGTAATAAAAAAATGAACAAGGGTTTTACTTTAATTGAAATTCTCATGGCTGTGGTTGTAATTGCGATAGGATTAATTGGTGTTTACGCTATTGTGCCAGCCATTTTTCAATACCAGGCTGTTAATCTGGATGAATTAACTGCCTCTTTTTTGGCGCACGAGGGGGTGGAGTTAGTCAGAAATTTACGCGACAATAATTGGTTAACATCTTCAGAATGGCTAAATGGTTTGTTGGGCTGCTCCAACGGATGCGAGATAGATTACAACGACAATGCTTTAAGCGCTTATCAAGGCCGTTTTTTAAAGATTGACGACAATAATTTTTATAATTATGAAACAGGCACTGCGAGCCGTTTTAAAAGAAAAATCACGCTTGTCAAGCAAAACGATAATCTGCTCCAAGTAACTGTAGAGGTGCTATGGGACGGCAATGGTTCTCCCCTTAAAGTGCAAGAAAACCTTTATAATTGGTATTAAAATATTCTTTAATTTCGTTTTCTTTTATCTAAAGAATGTATGATCACATTGCCAAAAGCCACAAGAAAAAAAATGTTTCACAAAGGCATTACTTTAATTGAAGTTTTAACTGCTATTAGTATTTTTGCTATTGTCATCACAGCCGCTATTAATCTTTTTGCTTCTTTAATTAAATATCAAAATATCGCTTTGGGAAAAGCATATTTATTCAACACCACTTCTTTTACTATTGATTATATCAGCAGAATAATCCGTATGGCGCAAAAAGATACCAACGGCGCTTGTATTACCAGCGGCTATAATTTTATCAGCCAAACACCTTCTTCCCTAAAATTTTTAAACGCCGACAACGAATGCACAGAAATATTTTTAGAGAATGGTATTGTGAAAATACGTAAATTAAATATCACCCAAAACCTTACCCCCGCCAATATCAAAGTGGATATATTACGTTTTGCCCTTGCGGGAGCCGATCAAAACGACACAATTCAGCCCAAAGTATCCTTTTCTTTAAAGGCTTCTACCTTGTCTGCTCCCGCCCAAAGTATTACCGTGCAAACCACAGTATCACAAAGAATGTTAGATATTGTTTATTAAAAAAATAGGCATTAGCAAAACACACTCCATTTTTTTTGCAAGCAAACAGGTGGTTTGCAAGAAAACAAAAGAGGCTTATCTTTTATTCATTATGACTATTTATTCTTTTTCAAAAAAAATGCCCCAAAGAACAAAAATAAAATCAGATATTCAAGAGCGCGGTGTGACTCTTTATCTTACTATTGTTCTTTTATCAACTTTTATTGTCACAGCTACTTTTCTCACTGGTATTATTATCAGTCAAATCAAAATAACCTACACAACCGCTGATTCACAAAAAGCCTTTTTTGCTGCTGATAGCGGCGTGGAGCAATTGCTATTTAATATCCGACATGAGGGCAAATTTGATGATATCAACGGCACACTCAATAATGGCGCTACCTATAGTGCTCAAGTAACAATCACCGGACCCAATAGCGCAACCATTCGTTCTGTGGGCACATTTCAAAAAACACAAAGAGCCATACAAGCAAACTACTAACAACACAAGAAGCCAGGCAATTATATTCAAGTCATCAAGTTTATTGTTGTTGATTGTATGGATTTGCGGTTGAAAAAGTTTTCAATTTTAAAATTTTCAATTATTTTAATTGTATGAACAAACAACAAGCCAAACAAAGAATAGCAAAATTAAAAAAATTAATAGAACATTATCGTTATTTATATCATGTATTAGACAAAGAAGAAATTTCCAGCGCGGCGTTGGATTCTTTAAAAAAAGAGTTGTTTGATTTAGAACAACAATTTCCTGATTTAATCACCCCTGACTCCCCTACCCAACGGATTGGAGGAAAACCATTAGAAAAATTCACGAAAATCAAACACCCCCAGCCCATGCTTTCTTTTAACGACGCGTTCTCGCCAAAAGATATGCAAGAGTGGTTAGAAAGAATATCTAAGCTTTTAACACCTCACGAGCAATCAAGCATAGATTTTTACTGCGAGCCAAAATTAGACGGCTTGGCAATTGAGTTAACTTACGAAAACGGTATCTTGCAAAGCGGTTGCACCAGAGGAGATGGTATTATTGGCGAAGATGTAACGCAAAACTTAAAAACAATTGAATCTATCCCCTTGCAATTATATTCTGCTGAAAAAATAGCGTTAGATTTACAAAAAGAAGAACTAAAAGAGGTTGCTAACAATATCTTCAAAATGAAAACAGCAAAAATTGTGGTAAGAGGAGAAGCCATTATTACGAAAAAAAATTTTCAGTTGGTAAACCAAGAACAAATAAAACTGGGCCAAACCCCTTTTGCCAACCCCAGAAATTTAGCTGCTGGTTCTATTCGCCAGCTGGACCCCAAAATCACAGCGCAAAGAAAATTAGAAGTAACCATCTACGACCTCATTACTGATTTGGGTCAGCAAACGCACGAACAAGAACACAAAATTTTACATGCTTTGGGCTTTAAAACAAACAATAAATATAGCCGTTATTGCGCCACCTTGCAAGATGTTTTTGCTTTTCACCAATTTTGGTACCAGAATCGTGAAAAACTGCCCTATGAAATTGACGGCATTGTTGTCACTGTGAACAGCAATAAAATTTTTCAGAAATTGGGCGTGGTAGGTAAAGCGCCCCGCGGGGCCATCGCCTATAAATTTCCTCTCCAACAAGCCACCACTATTGTAAAAGATATTGTAGTGCAGGTGGGTCGTACCGGCGCTATTACGCCTGTGGCTATTTTAGAGCCTGTATCAATAGCGGGTGTAACGATTACCAGAGCCACTTTGCACAATGAAGATGAAATTAAAAAATTAGGATTAAAGATTGGGGACACAGTGGTGGTGGGCAGAGCTGGAGATGTTATTCCAGATATTATTAAAGTATTGCCTGAATTAAGAACAGGCAAAGAAAAAGTTTTTCACATACCCTCTCATTGCCCTGTGTGCCATAGTAAACTGGTGAAAACAGAAGGAGAAGCCATCTGGCGGTGCCCTAATAAACAATGTTTTGCGCGCCAAAAAGAATATTTATATCATTTTGTGGCTGCCTTTGAGATAATGGGTGTTGGCCCAAAAATCATTGACCGCTTTTTGGAACAGGGCCTTATTAACGATGCGGCTGATTTATTTTTTTTGAAAGAAGGTGACATTTTGCCGTTGGAGCGTTTTGCGGAAAAATCCGCTCAAAATCTTATCAGCGCTATTCAGTCAAAAAAAAGAATTTCTTTGGCGCGTTTTATTTATGCTTTGGGTATTCGTAATGTGGGTGAACAAATGAGTTTTGATTTAGCCAATCACTTTGGCTCTTTGGAAAAATTAAAAAACGCTTCTTTGGAACAACTACAACAAGTGAAAGATATTGGACCCATCTCAGCGCAATCTATTTACCATTTCTTCCAACAAAAAGAAAATCTGCAATTTTTGGAAAAACTAAAAAAAGCCGGGGTAGAAATTGTAGAAGAAAAACCCAGATTGTTGCCTTTGGCAGGAAAAACTTTTGTGCTCACGGGCACCTTATCTTCTTTGACGCGCCAACAAGCAAAAGAAAAAATCCACTCTTTGGGAGGCACAACATCAGAATCAGTGTCTGCGCAAACAAACTTTTTAGTAGTGGGAGAAACCCCCGGTTCCAAATTAGAAAAAGCAAAAAAGCTGGGAGTGAAAATTCTGAACGAAAAAGAGTTTTTATCAATGCTCAAATAAAAATCTTTTGGGCAAAACAACAATAATTTTGCCAAAGCATATCAATCAAAATATTGGATAGAAAAAATTAGATAAAATATATGAGAAATATCCAAAGTGCTTTTGGGCGTAATATTTTTAAAACCATAAACTGGAAATTACTCCTACCAGCCATTCTGTTGAGTTTGCTGGGCATGCTTTCTATTTATAGTTCTTCCTTAAATAGGGGTGATTTTTTAAATTTGAAAAAGCAAGCGCTTTTTTTGTTTCTTTCATTGCTGATTGTAATTTTCCTTTCGGCAATGGATTTGCGTTTCCTGAAAAACAACTCGTATTTAATTTTTACACTCTATTGTTTGTCCTTAATATCCCTTTTGGGGCTTTTATTTTTAAGCCAAGCGCATAGGGGCACCAAAGGCTGGTATAACATAGGGCCTGTTTCTTTTGACCCCGAGCCATTTGCCGCGCTGGCGCTCATTATCGTTTTAAGCAAATACTTCGCCTCGCGCCATATCGAAATTCACAGCTTTAAGGCAGTGATCGTTTCGGGCATCTATGCTTTTTTACCATTTTTATTGGTGCTGGGACAACCTGATTTAGGTTCGTCTTTAAGTTTAGTTTGTATTTGGTTGGGTATGCTTTTGTTCTCTGGCATTAAAATCAAGCATCTTTTAGTAATTTTTCTTTTGTTCGCTGTGTGTTTTGTTTTGGCTTGGAATTTTTATTTTAAAGATTATCACAAACAACGGATAATGGCTCTTTTAAATCCGCATTTTGACGAAAAGGGAATAGCATGGTCAACCAACCAATCAAAAATAGCCATTGGCAACGGCGGATGGTGGGGAAAAGGAATAGGCCGGGGCACGCAAACCCAATATGGTTTTTTGTCAGAACCTAAAACCGATTTTATTTTTTCTGCCATCGCGGAGGAGTTTGGATTTTTTGCCGTATTGACTTTATTTGTTCTTTTTATAATATTGCTGTGGCAAATTCTTTGTGTAATCAAGGGAGCGCAAAACAATTTCTTACGACTCTTTGCTTTTGGCTTTGCTTTTTTGCTTGTCTCTCAAATTGCTGTGAATATCGGAATGTGTTTGGGCATTTTACCGGTCATCGGCATTCCCCTGCCTTTTGTGAGTTATTCGGGCTCTTCTATCACAGCATTTTATTTGGGGCTGGCTATTTTAATGAGTTTGCAAAAAAAATCAGAGTAAGCAAAAATATTGAGATTTTTATTGACCAAAAAGCTGTTTTTGCTTATGATAGAAATATAATAAAGTCCCTGTAGTTCAACGGATAGAACAAGAACCTTCTAAGTTTTAGATGGAGGTTCGACTCCTCCCAGGGACGCATTCAATCAAACACCATATCAATTCAGCTTTGGCGATCATAGTGTAGCGGTCTAACACTACTCCCTGTGGAGGAGTCAACACGGGTTCGAATCCCGTTGATCGCCCTCAAATATTCAAAGCGCCAAGCAACAAAAAACTGCAATCTTGCAACAATATTTGCAAGATTGCAATTTTTTAAAATAGGAAAAAGCTAATTGTATTGTTAAAAAATTTTTCAATTTAATAAAATTTTTCATCTAAAGTAATATTTACTATTTTTTCTTTGCCGCTTCTTAAAATCTTGCACACTAATTTTTGGCCCACCTGGCAATCCGCCAATAAGTCGTTCACGGAAACCTCGGGAGTAATTTTTTGCCCGGCAATTTCCATAATAATATCAGCCTCGCGCAAACCAGCTTTATGAGCAGGGCTACCGGGAATCACTGCCTCGTTTTTATGCAAAGCCATATCAGGCTCGGCAATCACCAAAGCGCCAAAGTCCACAGGCAATTCAAATTGTTCTTGTAATTGCTTGTTAATTTGCAAATAACGTATTCCCAAAAATGGTAGGCGGATTCTGCCATATTTTTTCAAATCCAAAAGAGCATTCTTGGCATTGTTAATGGGTAAGGCAAAACCAATATTTTCTGCGCCAAATACCATTGCGGCATTAATCCCTATTACCTCGCCATTAATATTGATTAAGGGCCCACCGGAATTGCCCGGGTTAATAGCCGCGTCTGTTTGAATAAGACCGCGCAAGCGCGAAAAAGTATTGGAAAATTCACTCTGCGCCTGAATTTCACGCGACAACCCCGACACAATACCCACAGAAACAGTATTTTTGAAAAGACCCAAAGCATTACCGATGGCAATTACTGTTTCTCCTAACTCTAAGTGGCTGGAATCGCCCAATGGCAAAAAAGGAAATTTTGCTTTTGTTTTTTTTGCACAAGAGCCTTTTGCTAATGCTTGATTTGTTTTGGAAACATCTTGCAAAGAATCAATTTTTAAAATAGCAATATCATGAATATGGTCCACAGCCAAAATTTTTGGCTTAAAAGTAGTGCCGTCGTTTAAAACTACTGTATAATCTGCCTTGGGATTTTCCACCACATGGCGATTAGTTAAAATAGTGCCCTGCTCGTCTACAAAAAAACCCGAACCACCCCCCACCTTGATTTTTTTATTTTTAGAAAAAGGCAGGGCTTGTTTTTTGGAAAGCTTAAACAAAGATTGAATATCCGCCAAATTTTTACTCATTATAATAGAAACAACCGCAGGCAAAGATTTTTTTACAATTTTGACAATAGGAGAAGATTGAAAAACCATAAAATTAAAAAATAATTAAGGTCTTTTTTTCCAATATAACATAAAAAGCATTAATTGCAAAGCACAAAAAACTTTGTTATAGTCAATTATAATATCTTTGTTAAAAAAATAAAAAGCGTTTATTTTAAAACCGGTAGCCCTCATAGCTCAGCAGGATAGAGCGCAGGTTTCCTAAACCTGATATCCAGGTTCGAGTCCTGGTGAGGGCACTTACCCAAAACACTTTAATTATTACTGCGCATAATTCTTTTTTGCTTTTCGCTGATGTCGCATCTCTATTAGTTTTAGTGTTTTTAGTTATTTCATTATCTCTTTCTTAATTCTCTTAAAATTCCCTTCTGAAAACAAATAGTTTTTTATATTATGTAAGAGCCAATGCCCATTTTGTGTTGGTCTGCTTTGCTATTTTTTTGAAATCTGCTAATATAATAAATAAAAGCAAATTAAACTTATTTTGCCTCAGATTGCAAAAGGGCCGTTGGCGCAGTTGGTAGCGCGCCTCTATGGCATAGAGGAGGTCGCCGGTTCAAGTCCGGCACGGTCCACCATATTGAATTAGCCGCTTTGCTGGCATTGTAATCAATGTCCAATAGGGGACAAACCGCTGTTTTTAAGCGCCAAATCTGATATTTCTTAAAAAAAAATTACAAAAATTATAAATTTTTAAGATTTAATAATTTAAAATTATGCCCATTGCAGCGGTTAATAAAACTACAAAAGAGAATATCGTAAAAAATACGCCATATTTTGAAAGTAAAAATATTTTGATTTATAAAGACGATTTTTTAAATATTGCTGCAATCCCAGAGTGTTCTATTGACTTAATCATTACCTCACCGCCCTACAATGTTGATATTCATTATAATACGCATGGAGATAATCTTTCTTATGAAGACTATTTAGAGTTTAGCAAAAAATGGATTGCCAAATGTTATAGATTGGCAAAAGATGATGGCCGTTTTTGTCTAAATATTCCGCTTGATAAAAACAAGGGTGGGCAACAGTCAGTGGGCGCTGATATAACAAAAATTGCTAAAGATATTGGCTGGAAATATCACTCAACAATTATTTGGAATGAGGGCAATATCTCAAAACGAACAGCGTGGGGCTCGTTTATGTCCGCTTCTGCTCCTTATGTTATTGCGCCAGTTGAAATAATTATAGTTTTGTATAAAAAAAATTGGAAAAAAACAAGCGGCAGCAAAAAATCAGACATTACCAAAATAGAATTTATACAATGGACAAATGGTGTTTGGAATTTTAGCGGTGAAAGCAAAAAAAAGGTGGGGCATCCTGCTCCTTTCCCGGTGGAATTACCACATCGCTGTATTAAATTATTTACTTTTGTTGGAGATACAGTTCTTGACCCCTTTTTAGGAAGTGGCACAACTTTAATCGCTGCTTATCTTAATAACAGAAAAGGCATAGGAATAGAAATAGATAAAGCCTATTGTGATTTATCAATAAAGCGCTTGCAACAAGAAGCAAAAATTAATCAAGCCAGTTTTTTAGTTTAAATAGCTATGAAAAAAGAAAAACAATTAAAGATTTGTTAATTGAATACTTTAAGGCTCATCCGAAAGAAAATATGCCCCATGGACCAGTCGTTGACTGGGTGGAATCTAAATATAAACGGCTTTATCATAAAAAACCAAGAGATACTTGGCGCTCCATTAGAAACCTCCACGAAACAGGATTTTTGATAAAAGTTCAAAAAGGAATTTACCGTTATGATCCTGATGCGGTTAACCGAAAAGAGTTAGAAGATTTTACACCCGAACAAAAAGAAATAATTTTAAAAAGAGATGGTTATAAATGTGTAATTTGCGGAAGGGGTAAAAGTGAAGGCGTTGAATTACATGTTGACCATATTAAACCAAAATATCTTGGAGGAAAATCAACAATAGAAAACGGGCAAACCCTATGCGCCCAACATAATTTTATAAAGAAAACCTTAAAACAAACAGAGACTGGCAAAAAAATGTTTATCCGTCTTTATGAGTTAGCAAAAAGCGAAGGCAATGAAAAACTGAAAAATTTTTGTGCGGAAATTTTAGAAAGCTACGAAAGGCATAATATCAATAGCCATATTGCTTGGAAAAGATAAAATATGAATTATAAAACCAGATATTGGATTGCCGAGCAAAAAAGTTAATTTATTTATGGAAGCGGCAATCAAAACTTTGCAAATGGCAAAATATTTAAAAGAAGCACAATAAATTATAATTTTGGTCGTTAAAATAATTTTTTTCTATTTGATAAAAAAATTAATATTATTATGCCCTCTAACATTTTTCCTAAAAATAAAAAAAGGATTTTAACAGGCGATCGACCCACCGGACCCTTGCATTTGGGCCATTATGTGGGTTCTTTAAAAAATCGTGTTCAACTCCAAAATGATTACGATTGTTTTTTTATTATTGCTGATTATCAGGTGCTTACCGACCACCTCACCCAAACCCACAAAATCAATGAAAATATCCGCCAACTTGTTTTGGATTATCTCTCGGTGGGTATAGACCCCCAAAAAAGCGCTATTTTTGTGCAATCATTGGTACCACAAATAGCAGAACTCACAATGTATTTTTCAATGATGGTTAGCTTGTCCTCGGTGCAACGCAACCCAACGGTGAAAGAAGAAATCAAAGCAGCAAAAATAGGCAAAAAAGAAGTAAGTTATGGTTTTGTGGGCTATCCCATTTCCCAAGCCGCTGATATTTTGGCTGTCAGAGCCCATTTGGTGCCTGTGGGCGAAGATAATCTGCCTCATGTGGAACAAACACGAGAGATAGCGCGCGCCTTTAATAGGCTCTTTGGAGAAGTTTTCCCTGTGCCCGAAGCGCTTTTGGGAGCATTTCCTCGCTTGCCCGGCATTGACGGACAAAAAATGTCCAAAAGCCGCCATAACGCCATTTATCTTTCTGACACCCCTGAGGTGGTAGCCAAAAAAGTAATGGCTGCTTACACCGATCCCACGCGCATTCATGCCACTGACCCAGGCCATTTAGAAGGCAATGTGGTTTTTGCTTATCTGGACGCTTTTTGCTCTGATGTAAATGAATTAAATGAACTAAAATCAAAATACAAAAAAGGAAAAATTGGCGATGTGGCAGTGAAAAAAAGATTAATAGAAATCATAAACAGCTTTTTAGCGCCCATAAGAGAAAAAAGAAAAGAATTAGAAAACAAGCCCAATCTTATTAAAAATGTATTAGAAGAAGGCATTGAAAAAACCAAAAAAGAGGCACAAATCACTCTGCAATCAGTGCGCGAGGCAATGCATTTTAACTATCGTTTTTAAGCGCCTGCCAAATACAACGCACAATAAAACTTAGATTATCTGAATCATTTTTTTTTACAATTTACCAAACAAAATAGTAATTAAATTGGGCCAATACAAAACTACTTACTAAAAAACTCTTCTATCCAAATAATTGCTATAGCAATTATTTGGATAGAAGGAGGGAAAGTTTTTTTCTTTCAAGGAGAGAAAAAAATAAACCAACCCCCCTAATGACCAAACCAAATCTGGGCTGGTTTTTTTGTGCAAAGGTAATTTAGAAACTCCATTGCGGAAGAAAATAGAAGTGTTATGCCTGTAGTTCCCTATATTCAACAACGAAAACCATTCAAAGATCTATTTTTAACTGATTACATAAAAAAAGATTTTTTCTTGAATGTCTGCTAACGACTCTACTTTTTGTGGTTTCAAAAAAGTCAAAGGAGAGCAAAAAGTAATAATGCGGGTTCCTGGTTTTACTTCATTTTTTATTTTATTCTCCAATAAACGAAAGGCTTTGGGCGTTAGAAACATAAAAATAACATTTGCCTTGCTCAAATCTGCGTCTAAAAAACTTTTTTGATAAATTGTAGATTGTTTAGTTCTTTGCAAAAATAAATTAATTTTTGAAATAATAAAAAATGGAGTAGAATATTCAAAACCTACCCCCTTTGCTTTAAAAATTTTTTCGCCAATCACTAACACCCGCCCCGTGCCCGACCCTAAATCATATAACAATTCATTAGGCTTTAGATCTGCTAACACTAAAGCCTTTTTAATAATTTTTTTTGGCGTTGGCACAAATGGGGCAAAAGTAATGGCAGCTCTTAAACTTGACGGAGCAAAATAAATAATGGCAAAAACGCAAAATACAAAAATAGCAATTACAAAAAAAATATCCATCTTTTTTGTTTTAAATTATCAAACTTCTCTTTGTTAAGCAATTTATTATTTTTTTTTGCCTCAAGAGCATATTTTAATGGCATAGCCTCAACAATAAGCGGCAACGTTTCATTAGTAAACAGAGTGAGAAATATAGGGAGAAGAAAGATGAATTTCTAATATAGCAAAACCATTGTGTTTTGCTTCTTGGATAGCAAAACGAATATTTTTTTGATAAATTGCCCGATAGCCTATTTTAAACATACATATATATTACGTACAAAGAGAAGTTATATTGATGCCGCTTGAACATTTTGCGCAATGGGCAACTCCACCACAAACTTACTCCCCCTCCCCCTGCCCTCGCTTTCTGCCCAAATTCTACCGTGATGCATTTTCTTAAAAAAATATTCTAAATCTGCCACGGTTCTATTATGGGAATATTAGCAATCGTTTTGTCTTGAGCGTCAAAAGAAACAATAAAAAATTTTATTTGAGGATAAAATATCCCAAAGGGTTTATAATTGCCCAGCTTAAAGGTTTTGGGATTAATTTTGACTTCATAAGCAAATTTACCATTAACCACGAAATCAATTTCTTGTTTTTGAGTGGTCCGCCAAAATTTAATGTCTTCTGGTTCGTAATTTTTTAACAATTCCTTGTACGCAACGTTTTCCAAAATTTGGCCATTATCCTGGCGCGCCGCAAAGGACCTAAAATCCTTTAATAAAAAGTTCCGCAAACCCACATCCATAAAATAGGCTTTGGGCATTTTCGTTATTTCTTTTCTTATATTTTTATAAAACGGCTTAACTAAACTAATGTGAAATGATTTTTGCATTAACAAAAGATAGTCATCAATGGTAGTTCTGGAAACACCCAAAGTAGAAGCTAATTCCGACGCGTTAACCAAATTGCCAATTTGCGAAGCAAGAATCTTCAAAAGTTTAAAAAACACCTCTTCTTGCTTGATACTTGCCTCAAAAATGTCTTTTTTAATATATGAATAAACCAAATCTTTTAATACTTCTTCTTTCTCTGCAATAGGGGCCAACACCACTTTTGGATAACCGCCATAAATTAAATACTCCTGATAGTGGAAAACAATTTTCTCTCTTTCAGATAATACCAGTTTCTGAAAATCTTTTTTAGATAGTTCTTCTTCACCTTTAAATCTTAAAAACTCTCTAAACGATAAGGTTTGTAAAGTAAAAATTTTTTTTCGTCCGGCTAAAGAATCTTTGAATTTGCGGTCTAAATAAAAAGCAGACGAGCCAGTGGCAATGATTTTAATGCTTCGCTTGTACTGGTCATAAAAGTATTTCAAAAAATTAGTTGGATTTTTGAGGTATTGAACTTCATCTATCAAAACAAAAGTTTTTTGCTTTAAGTCAAAAGAAAAAATCTTGAAAAGGTTTTTCGGCGATGCATTCAAAAGCGCCAGATATTCCGGGTCTTCCAAGTTTAAAAAATAAGTAGGCAAATTTTGCGTTTTTATGATTTCTTCTAATTGATGCAAAATAGTTGTTTTGCCTACCTGCCTTGCTCCAATAATCAGAATAACCTCGTCATTCTTTAATTGTTCTTGAATTTTTGGGGTTAAATCCCGTAAAATGCTTAAATTTGCCATATTTTTCTGAAAAAATTATCTTCAAATACATTTTATCTGATTTTTTTAATTTGTCAAACTCATTTTATCCACAACACAAAAAATCTGTTAATTTATCTTTTTTGGCAGGGGATAGGAAGGAACCGGGTTACTTCCTATTCCCTGCCACTAAACCACAACCCCATTATGTGGATGCCGCTTGAACATTTTGCGCAATGGGCAACTCCACTACAAACTTGCTCCCCCTTCCCCTGCCCTCGCTTTCTGCCCAAATTCTACCGTGATGCATTTCCACAAATTTTCTGGCGGCATAAAGACCCAAACCCACTCCTTCTACCCACATATTCTTAGCGCTTTCTCCTCTGGAAAAAGACTGAAACAGTTCACTGATTTCCGTTTCCGACATACCCACCCCGCTATCAATCACTGTTATGCGCACCAAAGGATGCAACAGTTTAATTTCTATTTTCACAAAACCGCTCTCTGTGTACTTGAGGGCATTGTCTATTAAATTAGAAAAAACTTCTCTGATTTTTTTCTCATCAGCCTCTATAAGGGGGATATTGGCGGGTTGGCTTTCCAAACTAATTTTAATTTTCTTCTCTTTGCTTCTTTGCGAAAAATCCGCTACCAAGCTTTTAAGCATTGCTTTTAAATCTACTTTGGTTATTTCTAATTTTGTCTTCCCTGCTTCCAAGCGCGAAAGGTCTAAAAGAGAATTCACCAAAGCAATAAGCCGCTCGTTTGCCTGAAAAATATTTTGAAGCGCCCTTCTTGCTTTTTTCTTAAAAGAGCCAAAATCGCCCTCCAAAAACATAGACACATACCCCTTAATGGCAGTTAAAGGCGTTCTCAATTGATGGGAAGCAATAGAAATAAATTCGCTTTTGGCTTCGTCTAATGTTTCCAATCGCTTATAAGCAGATTGCAATTCTATGTTCTTTCTTTCCAAATCAAGGGCATACTGGCTTAATTGCTCTTTTTGCTTGATATCGCGCATTATGCTTTTAATTAACAACCAGCCAAACAAACCAAAAGAAGCAAAAATCGCCCCTTTCCAAAAATATTCAAAAGTTGTTTGCGATGTTAAAAAATTAATCAAAAGCAGCACCCAAATCAACACCACAAAAATCTGCGTTAACACCACCTTAATGCCAAAAAGATTTTGCTTCACAATCGCATAGGCAGTAAACCCCAAAAGAAAAATAGCAGAGTAATCACCAAAGTGTTGGTAAAGAACAGTGTTGGCAAGAGAGGGAATAACAATATTAAAAATTATATTACAAAAAGCAAATAAAAAAGTGCCTATTAAAAAGTACTGAGTTTGGAGTTTCTCTGTTGATGAAAAATGAAAATATTTTTTTAATAATAAACCAATGATAATAAAAGCAATAACAGCACAATAAAGATTAAAAACAATATTTAAAGTGCCAAAGATAATTTCATTTCCCCAGGGTCTAGAAATCACGCTCCTAATAATAAAAGGAGAAAAAAATGAAAAACCCACAAGAATTAACCCAACAGTCAATAAAATTTTTCTAAGCAATAAATAACCATTTTTAATAAAATAAACTATATAAAAATAAAACGCGGACAATAAAGATAAAATAACCATTCCCCAGTTTAGTCTGTAAAAAATCAACGACCAAGTTATATTTTTAATTCTATTGCCCAAAAGCGCATAATCTACCCATAAAATTATAAAAAGCGTCATTACTAAAAACCATTGATTTAGTTTTTCTTTTTTATTGCTTTGGTAAACCCAAAAACCCAAAAAAAAGCCGCTGATATTGATAAGCGCAACAATAATTTTTTCAATGAAAATAATATTTAACATAAAATAATTTTAGCAAGATAAACAATAAAAGGCCAAAAAAGGTATTCGCCATCCACCATAACATAAGAAATAAGATGTAAATAAGTTTTTGCTCGTTTGGTTTTGAATAAATAATAAAGGCTATAAAAATAAAAAATTAGCAATCCCAAACAAAAAGCAGGTAACACACCCCATATTATTCCTACAATCAAGGGCAAAAAAGAAAAAAAGTTTAACAACTGAAGAAAGGTTAACAATTTTTTTTCTCCCCAGACAACAGGTAAAGTTTTTAAATTCTCTTTCTGGTCGGTTGCAATATCTTTAATATCAAAGAATGTCGTGTTTAATAACCAACGTAAAAAAATAAATAAAAAAATTAACAGAAAGGGGGCAATAAAAACTAATCCAAGATGGTAAAAAACATCTATTATTAATACAGGGCTTAAGGCCCACACAAGAGCAACAAAAAAGTTTTTAAAACCAGGTAGTTTTTGGGTAAGTTTTTTCAGACAAATACTGTAAAATAAACCCAAGACAGTAATACAGGTCACGATAATAAAAATTTTAATATTTGATATAAAAAATAAAAAAATAAAGAGTAATAAAAAATAAACAATTAAAATGATTTTTTGTTTTTTTATATTTTTAATAATGTGGTTAGTCCTTTGGGGGTTTGAAAAAATATCTTTTTGCGCTCCTTGTAAATGATCAAACGAATAAACAATTTGCGACATTAAATAACCTATTACAAGCAAAATCCAGTTTATTTTTAAATTAAATATTTCAATAATTGTTAAAATAATACTACTTGCTCCCACCGACAACAAATGCCCACCATATACAAATTCGTCTCCTATTTTTTTAAAAATTTTACCCGCACGCATAGATATTATTCCATTTTAAATTATTTCTCTTGGCTGCGCAACACCATGTACTAGATGAGTACATTTTTGACAACTGTGGTTTTCCACAAGCAAATTCAATAGGGGTCTTGTATCCTAAGGCTTGATGAGGTCTTCTGAGGTTGAATTCTTCTAACCAATTGCCAAGTCTCAGATTGAAAACCTCAGGGTCTGGATGGAAATTTCCCAGGGCCAGAAACTCTTCTTTTAAGATACGATTGAACCTTTCGTTGACCGAGTTGTCTTTTGGGG
>Ga0078972_1004659_pt1 | contig 36810 bp, 26 predicted proteins | sample YelNatPaOPGAMG01_FD_67568 | JGI IMG/M metagenome (GOLD analysis project Ga0078972, IMG submission 67568) | Hot spring thermophilic microbial communities from Obsidian Pool, Yellowstone National Park, USA - OP-RAMG-01 (SPADES assembly) (version 2) | ecosystem: Environmental > Aquatic > Thermal...
GGCCTGGCTTCTTCTTCGGTTTGGGCGCTGGAAGTAAGGGCTTTATGCGCTCCCACAGCTCGTCAGGAATCTGGTATTCGGGATCCACACCCAGTCCATCGTCGGCCATCTCGGTTGCCTCCTCGAGTCATGAGATGGCATCAAGTATACCACACTCGCGGCTTTTCGGATAGGCTCTAACCACTGGTAGGACTTTGATCTACCTCACTCCGCTCGCCCCCTCTGCGAGCACGTTTGGCGCGCCGTCGGCCCGCTGCACGATGCCCTCCACCACCAGCACCAGGCTGTCAGTCCAGGTGCCACGCTGAGCCTGGAACACGTCCGGCCGCACGATCACGTTGATGAGCCCCCACTCGTCCTCCAGCGTGAGGAAGACGACCCCCTTTGCGGTGGGCGGGGCCTGGCGCACGACCACCATGCCGCCAACCCGCACCCTGCTCCCCTCCGGCGCGCGCTCCAGGTCGCGGCTGGTCAGGACGCCCGCGCTGTCCAGTTGCTCGCGGTACAACTCCACCAGGTGGCCGTTGGCCGACAGGCCGGTGATCCCGTACTCGGCGATGAGGCTCTCGTCTCGGGTCATCGGCTCCAGCGCCACGCCATCGGCGGGCAGCGCCAGGGGCAACTCCTCTTCGTGGTACCGCAGCCGGCCCAGTTCCCAGAGGAGCGCCCGGCGGTCGGGATTCCACTCGTCCATTCCACCGGCCAGGATGAGGTTCTCCACGAGTGTGCGAGGCAGGCGCGTCCGACGACAGAAGTCGGCCAGCCCCGCGAAATCGCCCGCCTGCCGTGCCCGGAGGACCCGCGCGATGGCCGCCTCGCCCAGGCCGTCCACGTACTCCAACCCCAATCGGATGGCCCCCTCTTCCAGGGTGCATTTCGCCAGGCTCTTGTTGGCGTGGACGGGGAGCACCCGCACGCCATGCCGCCTGGCGTCGCCCACAAGGACGCGGGGCGGGTAGAACCCCATGGGCTGGTTGTTGAGCAGCGCGCAGTAGTATTCGGCCGGATAGTGGGCGCGGAGGTACAGGGTGTCGTAGGCCGTCCTGGCGAAGGCCGCGGCGTGGCTCTTGCAGAACCCATAGGACGCGAACCCCGCCAGTTGCGCGAACACCGCCTCGGCGGTCTCCCTCGGCACGCCCTGGCTCAACGCGCCCTGCACGAACCGCTCGCGGAAGGCGGCCATCTCTTCGTCGGAGCGATGGCGGGACATGGCGCGGCGGAGCAAGTCGGCCTCGCCCGCGGAGAACCGCCCCATCGCCATCGCTACCCGGATAACCTGCTCCTGGAACACGATCACGCCCAGGGTCTCCTCCAGGATGGGCTTGAGCATGGGATGGGCGTAGGTTACCGGCTCCAGCCCGTTCCTGCGCCGGAAGAAGGGGTGCACCATGTTGCCCTGGAGCGGCCCGGGGCGGATGATGGCCACCTCCACCACGATGTCGCGGAAGTTGCGTGGCTTCATCTTGAGCAGGGCCTGCTGCTGGGCGCGGGATTCCACCTGGAACGCCCCGATGGTGTCGGCCCGCCGGAGCGCGTCATAGACGGCGGGATCGTCCAAGGGCAGCGCGTCCAGGTCCACGCGCACGCCGTGGCGCTGCTCCACCCGATGCAGGCACTCGTCTATGGCCGACAGGGTGCGCAAGGACAGGATATCCAACTTGATGAGGCCGGCGTCCTCCAGGCTGTCCTTGTCCCACTGGATGACCACCCGGCCCGGCATGGTGGCGCGCTCCAGCGGCACGATGTGGTCCAGGGGTTGGGCCGTGATGCACATCCCGCCGACGTGGATGCTCAGGTGGCGGGGCAGGTCGTGGATTTGCTGACACAGCGATAGAAACGCCTGCCAGATGTCCTCGGAGACGCCCTCGGGCAGAGGAGTGCCAGTGGCGTCGCCCCATCCCCCGCGCAGTGACCTGGCCAGCCGGTCTATCGTATCGGGGGGCAGTCCCAGCGCCTTGCCCACGTCGCGCGCGGCCGAGCGCTCCTGGTAAGTTACGTAGTTGCACACCATCCCCACGTGGGACTCGCCGTAGCGCTCGTAGATGTACTGGATGACCTCCTCGCGGCGACGGGCGCAGAAGTCCAGGTCTATGTCCGGCATCACGCGGGCCTCGGCGCTGAGGAAACGCTCAAAGAGCAGGTCGTGCTCCAGCGGGTCCACGTTGGTGATGCCCAGCAGGTAGGCGACGATGGAGTTGGCCGCCGAGCCCCGCCCCCGTACCAGGATGCCCCTATCCCTGGCGAACCGCACGATATCCCACACCAGCAGGAAGTACCCGGCCAGGCGGGTTTGGCGGATGATGCGGAGTTCGTGCTCCAACTGCTGCAAGGCTCTGTCAGGGTTGCGGGGATAGCGGGCGGGGACGGCGGCGCGGCACAGGTCGGCCAGGCGCGCGTCGGGGTCGGCGTCCCCCGGCAGCGGGGGGAGCGCGTCGCACCGGAAGTCCAGGTCCACCTTGCACCGCCGGGCGATGTCCAACGTGTTCTCCACGGCCTCTGGGTAGGCGGCGAATCGGTGGGCCATCTCATCGGGCGATGGGAGGAAGTACTCCGAGTTGGCGCGGAGGTGCTTCTGCGCATCCTGGAGGGGCACGTTGTGGCGGATGGCCGTCAAGACATCGTGCAGGCGGTGGCCCTGGCGGGTGGCGTAGTGGACGTTGTGAGTGGCGACGACGGGCAGGTGAAGGGCCTGGGCTAGTTCGGCCAGGTCGGCCATCAAGGCAGCATCTTCCCGGTGCAGGTGGTGTTGGAGTTCCACATACAGGTTTCGCGGCCCGAACAGCGATTTCAAGGTCCGGAGCGCAGTCAGGGCCTTGTCCCTCTCGCCTGCGAGCAGGAGCGAAGGAACCCGCCCCTTGCGACAGCCGGTGAGGGCGATCAGCCCATCGGTGCGCCCGCGCAGGTGGGAGACCTTCAACCTCGCCTGCCCCTTGCTCCTGTCCAACTGGGCGCGGGTGATGAGGGCGCACAGGTTGGCGTACCCGGCGCGGTTCTCGGCCAGGAGCACCAGGTGGCTGTCGCCTTCCAGCGTAACCTCGGCGCCGATAACAGGGTGGAGCCCTCGCTCTCTGGCGGCCACGTAGAACCGCACCGCGCCATACAGCCCGTCATGGTCGGTCAGCGCCAGCGCGGGCAGGCCCAACTCCACCGCGCGGTCCACGAGCGCTTCCGGCGTGGATGCGCCGTCCAGCAGCGAGAAACACGAATGGCAATGGAGTTCGGCGTACCCGCTCATTCGTACACCCTCTCCAGAAACCAGGTTCCGCTCAGCAGGTCGCGAAACAGGACGCACAGGAGGCCGGTGTCGGTGGTAACCTCCCAGTAGTCGCGCCACACCTCGGCGTCTGTCCACCAGCCGGTGTGGATACGCCAGCGGGCGCTGACGTCCTGCACCCGATGGCGGCGCCGGTTCCAGCGAAAGGTCAGGGGCGACTCGCCCGACGCCTGTACGTCCACCTGTTTCCCGTCGGGCCAGAAGGGCGTCATGGGTCCACATCCTCCAGGGCGTACCGGTCGCGGAGGAGAAGCGCGTCAGGCGAGCGGACGCGAGCCCGAACCACGCACCCCGGCGAGTGCTTCTGCGCGAGTTGGCGCAGGGTCTCCTCAAGCCGAGTGCGCCCCTCGGCGTGGGCAAACAGGTTCAGTTGCAGGCCCACCCTGGGCTCCAGCCCCGCGAACTTCAGACAGACCGAGGCGACGCCACCTCCATCACCGCCCAGGCCGGATAGAAGACTCGCCAACATCGTTTGGAGTTTCGCCTTTCCCAGTTCTCCACCCACCCATGCGGCGCGCTCCCAGGTTCCACCCCCATCCAGCCGCGCCTGCAGGGTGATGCGCCGCACCCCCAGACCGCTCTTGTCCAGCCGGGCCAGCGTCCCCTGGCTGGCGGCGAGCATGGCATCCAGCAGCGGCCTCAGTCCGGTTTCGGGCACGTCAAAGTCCAACTGCACCTCCAGGACTTCGCGGCGCTGCCCGGACAGCGGATGGGTGTCCGCGCCCCTGGCGCAGCGGTGGGCCTCCAGCGCGTCGGGCCCGAACTGCTCGGCGACGGAAATGGCGGGCAGGCGAGCGAACCCTCCGATGGTGCGGATGCCCAGCAGGCGCAACCTGCGCAGCGTTTCCTCGGGCAGGGGCAACTCGTCCACGGGGAAGGGGGACAGAAAGGCGCGGTCGGGCTGCTCTACGATGCGATACCCGCGCTCTGGCTCGCATGATTTCGCGGCGACCCAGGCGGCGAATCTGGAACCGGCCACGCCCAGGCGCGCTTCCATCTGCGCGGCATGCCTCACTTCGGCCCGCACGGCCTGGCACCAGTTGGCCTCGCTTCCGTACAACCCGGCCATGCCTCCCGCGTCCAGGTAGGCCGTACCCCAGCGGGCCTCTTCTATGCCGGGGCTGTGCAGGGCAAGAGCGTCCAGAACCTGCTCCCAGACTTCCAGACATCGGGCGCGGTCCACAGGGACGACCCGCGCATCGGGACAGCGGGCCAGTGCCCTGGACGTGGGTTCCCCGACCGATACGCCCTGCCCCACGGCTTCGGCGCAGGCGTCCAGCACCCGCCCGTCCTCCACCACAAGGAGTGGACCCGGTTCACCCGATTCCCGCATCGTCTCGGCGACGAAGTGGGGAATCCAAAGGCACGCGATCCTACTCATCTCCAGCCTGGATCCCGTTGGTGTACTTCACCTGAATCAAGGCAGCCTGCCTTGAAGGGCCGAACCGATTCTTGAGCACGGTTACCTTGGACGTGAACCCCACCACCTGCCGCCTGCGGTACAGCCATCCCTGGCGTTGGAACAGGAGGCGCGCGCTGGCGAAGAAGGGGAGCGTGAGGCCTGCGGGGTATGAACCGTCGGGCGGGGTTTCTGTGAGGAAGATCAGGGTGCATAGCGAGCGATCCAGGGTGGGGGTCCAGTCCCGGAGCGCGACGTCCAATGCTTCCACAGCGTCGGGCGGAAGGCTGGCGATGCGGTCAAAGACGAGGGCGCCGATTCCGCCCCCTCGGAGGAGGTCGCCGGTCATGGTCAGGGCGTGGGCGAAGTCCCAGGGGCGCAGGATGGTGAGAGCCTCAAACCCGACGCCGCAGCGGGCCAGGAAGTCCAGGTCCACAGCGTTGGGGACATCCACCCAGGCCACCTGCTGTCCCAACCGCTGAGCCTCGCGGAGCGTTTTGGCGGCCAGGGTGGCCTGTCCTGCCGTGCCGGAGGCGACGAGTTCCGTGATGCGGCCCCTGGGCAACCCGCCGATGCCCAGCAGGCGGTCCACGGCGCGGAAGCCCGTGGGCAGGGCAGGCGGGCCGGAGGCGGCATCGGACTCCCTGGCGGTGCGGATGGCTGCCGGCCCCCAGCGCTGTTGGATGACGGAGATGGTGTGTTGGAGTTGCCTGGTGCGACGCGTCCTGGCCATAGAGCACCTACCCAGGGATATGATATAGAACAAACGTTCGGATGTCAAATCGGGTACGGCGCGTCTTGACAATGTTGTCCCAGTGATGCATAATGTAGTCACTTAGATGACCACTAATACGGGAGGGGACCATGTTGGAGATTGGGGTGCGAGAACTGAAGGCGCGTGCCTCGGAGATTGTCCGCGCGGTACGAGATCGCCGCGCCCGCTATCTGGTAACATATCGCGGCAAGCCAGTGGGTGTGCTCCTACCCCTAGGCGAGGCCGAAAGGAGCGAACTGGTCCCTGAGGAGACGCGTGAATCTGCCTGGAAGGAACTGTTGGCTCTGGGGCAGAAGATCGGCGAGGGCTGGCAGTCGGACATGACGGGAGTGGAGATTCTGTCCGAGATGCGGCGATAGGAGGCGGACATGGCTGCAATGTACACCGTAGATGCCAGCGTCTTTCTCAGCGCCTTCAACCCGCGAGAGGTAGACCACGAGGACAGCCGGCGCTTGCTGGAGCGGATGCAGGATGACGCAAAGCCGATCGTGGTTCCCACGCTTCTATTGCCCGAGGTCGCCGCTGCTATCGGTCGGGGTCAGGAAAACCCGCATCTCGCCCGCCAGTTCGCCAGAGCCTTGAAGCGACTGCCGCACCTATTCTGGGTCCCGCTGGATTCGGTGCTGGCCGATCAAGCCGCAGACCTGGCAGCACAACAACGGCTGCGCGGTAGTGATGCCGTGTATGCTGCTGTTTCGGTGCGGTTTGGAAGCACTCTAGTTACGCTGGACAGGCAGCAGCGCGAGAGGGTATCGGGTGTGGTCGCGACGCGCACTCCAATGGAGGCTCTGGCGGAGTGGTAGTGGCTTGACAAGGGCCGTCTCCTGCGATCTGCTGCGCTAATGGTTGGCCGACAAGCGCTACCGGCGGGCCTTCCGCGGATTCAATTCCCTGCGCGATGCGCCTTCCAATGCCGTGATCAGCCGTTCAGACGTGCAAAATGCGGAAGGAGAAGTTGACATAACACTCCTCGCGCCCTTTTTGACATCGGCGCGGAAGTGTGGTATGATAGAGGCAACCGAATACCTGACCCAGGCGCGGGGACACCATGGGCCTCCCTGCAACCCGTGACGGCAAGGACCATCCTGCCGTCTTTTTGTTTCCCTGGGGCAGGGGCACCTTACCAAACAGTCCGAGTTCCGCGGGGCGGTCGCCTCGGCCCGAGCCCGGGCTCATAGGCTGCAATCATCCATCGGAGGGGCGCACGCCATGCCGCCCTTCCGGCGGTGTGAGGCGTCCTCCCCGCAAGCACAAGAGGAGGAGCCCGATGGAAACGAAGAGGCCGAGCAAGGCGGTCAAGATCGCGATTGTGGAGTGGTCCACGCCGCGAGGAGATACGCGCCTTCTTCGGAGGGGAGGTGGTCATCGCGAAGGTCGTTGAACTCTCCGTGGAGGAACAGGACAGGCCTGCCCGCATCCTGCCGTTTCCCAGGCGCGACCGCTGAACGCATCCGCCGCCAGTATGCGTGCTGAGTGTAAGGCGAAGTGATGGGGCTGGGAGGTCTGCAGCACCAGCCACGCCCAGGGCGCGAGCCTACCCATAGCCAGGAGGTACGGAGTGCGCTGATCAGCCTGGCCCTGCAGAAGCCGCGCTCGTTGGGATATCCCTTTGAACTCTGGACGCTGGAACGACTCCAACGTGCTTTCCAGGAGCGCCATGGTATCTATCTCTCCGACTCCACGATCTGGACACGGATGCAGGAAGAAGGGTTCAGATGGAAGCGCCAGCAAAGTCGGTTCCTGTGTCAAATCAAGTGATGATGTTACCGAGCGCGCATTGATCACCAGTTCGGAAAAAGGCCTTGCTTTTTTCCCAAGAATGTGCTATAATAACACCGAGTGTCAGCGTCATGCATCTACGCTCTCTTACAATCGCTCCGAGCACGGCCTGTAGCCATATCACCTCCTCGGCTGTCCGCAACAGGTGTGCCCGCTTTCGTATCGCCGTCGTTCATCCAACTGGCGGTGATGAGCCGGGAGGTGCGTTATGTCGCGGTTGGCTGTTACTCGCCTGGTAGCCCCCGTCCTGTTGCTGGCGTTTGCTCTGATGCTGGCCCCCGGTGTTGCCCAAAGCAATCCCACCGATCCTGTCCACGGGCAACTCGTGCTCTTTGATGCCCCGATCACCCTGCAGTTGGAACTGCTGGAGCCCGCATCAGGCGTGATCTACGACGGCGACCTGGTGACATTCGGGATCACCATACAGAACATGAGCACGTCTGTCTCGTACCCCCGGACAGAGGTGCGCTTCTACTTCAGTAATACGCTAAGTGATTTCTTCTACGCGTCGGATGATGGAACTTATGTTCCTGAGCCAGGTGACCTGCACTACGTGATTTGGCAAACCAGCCAGATTTCCGGTGATGAGCCATTCGGGCCTGGGCGCCAGTGGCAATACACAGTCACGCTGATTGCGCGCCATACGACGCCAGCGGTCCATGCAAACCACTCCGCCACAGCCCGTGTCTATGACAACGAGGGACACTCTTCGCAGGGTTTGCAGGAATATGTGTACTTTGACTTGGCCATGCGTCCGACCCCCACGCCTGTAGCACCGCGCATAAACCTCCGGCATACCTTGTCTGCCGTACCTCCGCACCAGGTAGGCGATCCGGTCGGGGTGCGCGTGCTCATCCAGAACCTGGACAACGTGACTATCAACCACTTAACTATAACGATGAACTACCCGATGGACAGGCTTGCGGTTACCGGCACTGACCCGGACCCTGATGACCAGGCCCCGGGATGGATGTACTGGCGCGACCTGACTGTGGACCTCGGAGAGATTCGCCCTGGACAACAAGTGTCTGTCAGTGTGGACTTCAGGGTACTCGCTCCATGCCCGCCGGGCGCGGAGATCTCGGTTGATGTGAGGGCCGACGCCGACTACGGGTCCTACACCGGGCGCACTTATGTGACCGACGCGTTCACGCTGCCTTGCGAAGCCTCGCCGGGCGCCGGCGATTTGCAGGCCCAGATTGTGGTTCCCACTCAAATGCCCCTGGGGGTCCGTCGGTACTATGTAGTCCAAGTGAACAACACAGGGCTGGCAGACGCGTATGGAGTGCACGTCGTGCTGATGACGGACGGTCTCCTTGTGCACGAACAGATCGGTCCCGGAGACAGCGGTGGTGATCGTTTTGATTGGGTACTTCAAACGATCCCTGCGGGCGGTTCCGGGCGCGTGGCGATTCTTTTTGAAGTTCCACCCGGCACAGCGATAGACACGGTTTTCCACACGAGCGTCACCTACGAGGCGAATAATGTGGCCCCCACGACGGTGAACACTGACATCACCGTAATTGCGCCTCCGCCGACGAGAACGCCTACGCCGACGCCCCTGCCCGCGCTTCGCGGTGATATCGCCTGCCAGGTAGTAGATCCCGTAGATGGCGAGATGGCAACCGGCGAGCAGATGACGATCCGCATGAGGGCCTCCAACACTGGAGCCAATGCCATTGAACCGATTGCGGTGCTGCTTGACTGGGATGCAGGGTGCCTGGACTACGTGCGCTCCGAAGTGATCCCTCCCGACCCAGAAGTGTCGTCGGGGGATGGCTCTTGGCTCTGGGAACATTGGGGCGTGCCCTATCTGCAGCCAAACGGCCACGTGGATATGCAAGTCACACTGAAAGCGAAAAGCGCTTGTGGTTTGACCACACTGTCAGCGTCCTTTACCAATCCAGCCGCACAGCGCGGCAGTTTTCTAGACCGGTGCAGCAGCAACGTGACGATCGTCAAGCCAAGCGGCGCTGCGGCGAGTCCGGCGCTCGCACAGCAGGTGCCTATGCCTGCAACCACGCCCCAGCCTCCTGGCCCGGCCGCCGACGGCGTGGCGTGTACGCAACTGATTGCAAACCGCACCTTTGAGATGACTGCGACTCAATCCGGCGCGCCACTATTCTGGGAAACGGCGGGCAACCTTGCACCCAGAACCGTGACGGAGACAGTCTACTCCGGCAACCAGTCGCTGCTCATTGGTCTGCCTGGTCTGCCGGAGGTGGCAGGGGACGGCTGGGCATGGCAGTGGGTAACCATCCCGGCGGATGCCCAATCGGCGGTTCTGCGGTTCTATTCCAAAGTAATCTCCATGGACAGCGATTCGGCATATGACCGGTTCGAGGCTGGGGCGCTCCAGATGGATCCTATGCGGATCATCGGAGGCCTTGAGTTCACAGCCACGCATGATTGGACTCTACGAGGCGTGGATATGGCCCCCTATGCGGGCCAGACGGTAGCCGTGGCGTTCCACGTCAGGCAGGATGGCAACGCGGGCCGCACCTGGGCCTTCGTGGATGACGTAAGCCTGTGCGTGGAGCCGCCAGCCGTTCCCGTTCCGGGGCCGAGCGAGACCGGCACCGAAGGCATGTGCTGGCAGGATGAAGCGGTTGACTACGCGCTGGCAGGCATGCCAGACTTTGACCAGGTGCGCGAGGGCGGCAAGAGCAGCCCGACAAGCGCCTGGACGCTCGACGCCCCTGCGGCTGTGGCAGACGTGCTCTGGTGGCTGGACTCTGTCAGAGACATGGGCGAATTGCCGCCTCCCGCACTTGCAGACCATTTCGGGCTGGTTACCGCGTACGACGCGGCTTACGATGACCATTCGGCTTACAACGTTCCGCCATTGATCGCCGACCTGGCGGGCCGGTTTGGCACCAGCGCAGAGGGCACGCGCCCCGGCACGGTGGTCTCGGCGCTGCGGCAGTACATCGCCAGTAAGGGGCTGCAGAACCAGTTCACTGTGACGCTCCACCGCGAACCAACAAAGGACTTCCTGGAGAGCGCGGCTGATGAGGGCGACGGCGTGATCCTGCTGCTGGGGTTCTGGGAATGGCAGGGCGCGCAGTTTGCCCGGCTGGGCGGCCACTATGCGGCACTGGCGGGAATCGCCTGCGAGGGCCAGTCGCAGCGGCTCGCCCTGAGCGACCCGTGGCGCGACGCGGCTGAGGCGGGGCACGACGGGCGTGTGTCGCCGTGGTACCGGCACATGCACAGCGGCAGTCCAAATCATACCCCCCACGACAAGGCGGTGGTTACGTCCCAGGATGTCTATCCTGTGGGTGAGGTGGGAGGCGTGGTATCGCTGGCGGGGTACTCGCGCGAGTTGGGCGATCTCGCCAATTTCTTGGGGCTAAACTTTGCGCTGGAGCAGGGCGACCCAGCGGCGTATCGGGGCGGTCTCGTGTTCACACGGGTGGACTACGCCATCGTCGTCGCGCCCGAAGGCGGGATTGCAGCGCAGTCTGCCACCATAGGGACGGGTGCCCTCTTGCATGGCACGCTGACTCGCCAGGGCTGGCCCTCCACGAACACACCAGACTTCCCAATACTGGTTACGCTCTGGCGTCCCTATGAGTTCTTCCCTACCTACGCCTGGGCGCTCAGCGCGTACGGTGGCGTGGAGTTTACCACGCCGGCATTCGAGCCAGGCAAGTACATGGCAAAGGTCAAGGGCGAAGGAACGGTGGCGAACGTTCGTCTCTTGGAAGAGTTCGCGGCAGGCACGACTCACCTAGATTTCGGGGCACTGCGGGCTGGAGATATCGTGGGCGACGGCCGAGTGGATGCGCTGGATGTTTCCGCGCTCGTCGCGGCTATCGCGGATGGCTCCACAGACCATCGCTTTGACTTGAATGCTGATGGCGCGATCAATGGCGGAGATATGGCGCTGGCAAGAGCGAATTTCGGCGCCCACGGCGATGTTCTGGTCGGCATGGGAAATCCTCCTGCAGAACAGGCGGAATCGGGCGAGATTGCCGCGGCGGATGCGGATTCGGCGGCTTATCTAGCATTGGTCCCGCCGGCTGCCGTCGCGCACATTGGCCACAACTTCACGGTTGCCGTGATGGCCTATGCTCCGGAGGGTCCGTTTGACACCGCTGAGGTGCATTTGCAATTCGATCCGGCGTTGCTGCAGGTTGTGGACGCGGCTGGGAATCCTGTGCCCTACATCAAGGCGAGCGGCGTCCTGCCTACCGTTGTGCAGAACAAGGTTGACAATGTCGCGGGGCGGATCGACTTTGCGGCGACCACGCTGTCACTCGCTGGCTTCCAGGGCACATTCCCGATTGCCCATATCCGCTTCAAACCGCTGGCCGCCAGCGAGGGAACCCCGGTGCGATTCCTGAGCCAGGGATGGCCGGTTACGCAGGCCGCATGGCGCGGAACGCCCGTGCTGCGCCGCTTCGTCGGCGCAGAGTTTCAAATCAGCGACCAGCCGCTGGAGCAGAGGTATCTGCCGGTGGTGATGAAGCGATAGGTGCACAGCGCAAGGCAAATTGGCAATTTGCCCTACAGTGTGGCGCAAGGGCGCACTGCACGGTTCGCTCGCGAAAGGAGTGGAGCGATGAGAAAGATGACGTGCTCGCGGAAACCCTCTGTCGTGCTTGTCCTGGTCATCGCGATCGCCCTGATGCTCGCCCAAGTGGCACAGCCTCGGGTTCGAGCACGCATCCCCATCGGCCCCGCGGGCGACTACCCGCCGCTTGACCTGGACGTTTCCTTTGACCTAATCAGTCCGGCTTCTGGCATCATCCGGCCCGGCGATACCGTGGAGGTCCGTACCCGGATTACCAATCACGACACAAGGAAGGTGGTGCAGGGAGACATCAGTTGTTGGTACAACCCTAACCTTCTCCAATTCGTATCAGCCACGCCCACTCAGGAAGATATTTATGAATATGACGCAGATTCCTTCGCTGTCACCCATCATGAGACGGCCTATCTTCCCCCAGGGGGGCTGGCGTCTGGACAGTCAACGTCCATCACAGTTCGTTTTCGGGCTATTCACCAGCATGCTCAGCAGTACAGCATGCGTTTGGTAACGGATCAGTGGGGTGAGGGACAGAACCGTTTTGACAACTGGATGGAGTCAACATTCATAGATGGCTATTTGTCCCTGGATTTCGCCGAGGCTGCGACCCCCACTCCCACCGCCACACCCGGACCCAAGTTGGAGGCATACCTGAGTCTTCCTGCAGGTGTGGAACCGGTCGTTGGAGAGAACTTCATTCTGTACGTCAACGTCGTCAATGAAGGCCCATCCACGATAGATCAGGTTACAGCGGAGCTGTACTACGGCGCCGACGCCTTCCGATACTACTCCAGTCCCTTTGCGCCCGACATCAACGTGCCGGGTTACCTGCACTTCGGATATTTCTATGGGTCCATCCCCCCAGGTGAGACCATAGGTACGCACGTTCAGTTTCAGCCTTTGCCCGCCTGCCCGCCCAGCAAAAGCATCACCGTCCGCGTGATCGGGACTGTCGGAAGCACCTTAACGTCCCCCGTAACTGCTTCGCTGAACATCCCTTGTGAGGAGGGCACCACTCCTACCGACACAACGCTGACCCACACCTCCGAAGTTGCCGACGAATTGGCTCCGGGTGAGAATGGTCTCTATGAACTCCGAATCAATAATGCGGGACCGCGTGATGCTCTTGATGTCCAAGCCATGCTGACGCTGGATCCAAGCCTGAGAAAGGTCAGCATCTCCAGCGGCGGCCGGTATGAAGACTACGGAGCATCATGGAGGATTGACAGCATTCCCGTCGGCTCCAACAAGGTGCTGCAACTGGTGTTCCAGGTTCCAGAGAACGCCGCCGATGGCTCGCAGTATTCAGTCGCCGAAGCCGTCACCTGCGACAACGCTGAGGGGTGGACCCTGACCAAGACGTTCACCGTTCGGTCTGCGCCGACACCGACACCGACCTCCACGAATACGCCAGACCCTGCCAACCCGGATGCAGAACTGAAGTGCAGCCTGATAGACCCATTTGACGGCGAGATGGCCGTCGGCGAGACGATGACGCTGGATCTGGTCGCCACAAACACCGGGAACAGGGCCTTCGCCGGCGGCACCGTCACGCTCCAGTGGGACCCCGCCTGCCTGAAGTTTGACAGCAGCACGCCTGCGGCCTATCAGCAAAGCGCCGGGCAAGGCCAATGGGTCGTGGGGAGCACCTTCCTGAGTCCGGGCGGCAAGGAAACGATCCGCGTGAACTTGCTTGGCGTTGGCGACTGCAAGGCGGCCAACCTCGGCGCGTCGCTGCATGTGGTCATCACGCAGAGGCCGGCTGCCTCCCTGGATCGCACATGCTCCAGCGTGGTGAAGGTCATCGGCCCCACGCCCACCCGCACGCGCACGTACACACCCAGACCAACGGCGACATACACGCCTACGCTGACGAGAACGCCCACTCGCACACCCACGCCGACCGGAACTCCATCGCGAACGCCTACGCGCACACCAACTCCAACCGCAACGCCTACTCGCACGCCGACAGCGACACCGACACGGACGCCGACGAGAACGCCGACCGCCACGTGGACGCACACCGCCACGCGCACCCCAACCAACACGCCAACATTGAGGCCGGGCGATCCCACCTATACCCCGACGCCCACATTCACCCGCACCCCGACAGCGAGCCGAACGTTCACGGCCACCTGGACGCACACGTACACTAGGACGCCCACGCGGACACCTACGCCGACTGCGACTCAAACCTATACGCTCACGCCTACGTACACGCCGACACTCACTTCCACGCCAACCTTTACTCCAACCCACACGCCCACAAACACGCCTACTCGCACGCCGACGGACACGAGCACGCTGACCCCGACGCGGACACCCACTGCCACGCGGACCCACACCTACACGCGCACGCCTACCCATACACCCACGTTGAGGCCGGGCGATCCCACGTACACGCCGACTCACACCTTCACGATCACACCAACCGCAAGCCATACGCCCACCGCTTCTGCAACACCGACCCGCACACCTACAGCCACGCCTACGCGGACACCTACCCTCACTCCGACACACACCTATACTCTCACACCCACGAATACGGCAACGGCGACCCGAACACCCACGGCAACGCGCACGCCCACGAGAACGCCGACGTTGGAGCCAGGCGAACCAACATACACACCAACCCGCACGTTCACGATCACACCAACGGCGACACGAACGCCGACCAGGACGCCGCAACCGACATCCACGCCAACGCGCACCTTTACGTCGTCGCCCACTGCAACAGCGACAAACACGGCGACGCCCGCTCCCACGTCCACGCCAAAGCCGACGCCCACGGAAATCCCAGAGCAGGGAGTTTGTACCCAATTGCTGATGAACCGCAACTTTGAGATAGGCAGTATGGCTTACTGGGAATCGTCGGGTGCGTTGATGCCGCGGGTCATCACGAACACTGTCCATTCGGGCCAGTATTCCATGATCATCGGCCTGCCGACTATGCCGGAGATTCCCGGAGATGGCCGGGTCTGGCAATGGGTGACGGTTCCTTCCGGGGTTACTGCCGCACCCTGGAGGTTCTGGTACAACGTGTACTCGCGGGATGGCGATCCGCAGTACGATTGGTTTGAGGTGGGTATCTTTGATCCGGACCTCATGCAGACGACCGCGATCCTCCAATCCACCGGCACCGCAGGCTGGGCACACGCCGAGATTGATCTGACGTCCTACGCAGGCAAGACCATTGCTCTCGCCTTTCACGTGCGCCAGGACGGCAACGCAGGTGCTACCTGGGCTCTTGTGGATGACACAAGTCTGTGCGTGGAACCTCCGGCCATTCCGGCCCCTGCTCCGTTCGCGACCGGCACCGAGGGCACGTGTTTTGCCGAAGGCGGGTTGTTTGACTACGCCCCGTCAGGCATGCCCGACTTTGAGATGATCCGGACTGGCGGGTGGAGTGCCACCAGCCAGGCATGGGTGCGGGATGCGCCCGCTGCTGCGGCCAATGCTCTCTGGTGGCTGGACTCGGTGAACGAGCCAGGCAGCAACCCGCCGCCCGCCGTATCCGATGGATTCAACCTCGTGGAATCCTACGATGGGATTCACGACGACCACGCGACCACGAATGTGCCTGACCTGATCGGCGACCTTGCGAACAGATTCAGCACAGGCGACGCAGGCACGGCCTTGAACAACGCTGTGCAAGGGCTTCGTAACTACCTGAATGCCCGAGGCATGGGCAGCCAGTTCAGCGTCACGTCGGTGCGCGCTCCGTCCTACGCCACCCTGCAGAGCGCCGTCGCAGACGCGAAGGGCGTGATCCTGCTGCTGGGCTTCTGGGAGTGGCAGGGCAAGGAATGGAAGCGCCTCGGCGGCCACTATGTTACAGTGGCCGGCGCGGGGTGCGCGGATGGGCCGAGGGCGCTGGCGATCAGCGACCCGTGGCGAGACTGGGCGGAGAAGGGCCGCGATGGAGAAGTCCTGCCTGCGCAGCGCCACACGCACAGCGGCAGTCATGAACAGACTCTGCACGACAACGCCGCCGTGCTTTCGCACGACGTTTACCAGGTGGGGACTATGGACAATGCTGCCATGCTCGTCGGGTACGCCAGGTATTTGTCGGACGTTGAGAACTTCCTGGGACTGAACTTTGCGGTTGAGCAGGGACAGCCCGCGCTCCACCGTGGCGGGCCAATCTACACCCGAATTGACTACGCCATCATCATTGCGCCTGCAGGCGCGGCCGAGACAGCCGTCTCCGAAAGCGCGCCCACAGCCCAAATCCACGGCGTGGTGGAGCACGAGGCTTGGCCCACGCCACCACCCGTGTTCAACATCCCGCTGCTGGTTTCCCTTCACGAGCCGACATCGCCCTATCCGTTGTACTTGTGGAGCATCACCACCACGAATGTTACCGAGTTCACGACGCCGCTGTTTGAGCCGGGCGAGTACACGATTAAGGCCAAATCCGCACGGTCGCTTCGCAATGCCGCTGTGGCCTTTGACTATCCGGCTGGCACAACCCAGGTGGACATGGAGACTCTCCTCACCGGCGACTTGAACAATGACAACCGCGTGGATGGGCTGGACGTCTCCCTGATGGCGGGCCGGATCGCCAGCGGCACCTACGAGCCGCTGCCGGACCTCAACATGGATAATGCCGTCAACGGCCTAGACCAGGCTCTCATGTGGGCCAACTTTGGGAAGGCTGGGGACATCGTGGTGCTAGGAATCGGTCTACAGTCATCTGTTGCGGGTTCCGCCCCGCAGATTGCCGGGTCCTCTGCGGTTACCGGAGCCTTCTTGAACCTGGCGCCCTCCGCCCTGCAGGTCTACCAGGGTCAGGTCTTCTTCCTGGATGTAACGGCTCAGATTCCGTCGGACTCGGCGGACACGGTGGAATTTCACCTGGACTTTGACCCCGGCGTTTTGCAAGTGGTGGATTCCCGGGGGCGGCCCGCCACGCAGATTCAAAGCGGAGACACAATGCCTCTGGTGGCGTACAATCGCGCCGACAACGGCATTGGCCGCATTGACTTCTGCGCGACGACGACAGAACCCGGCGGTAAGGCAGGCACATTCACGGTCGCGAAGATTCATTTCAAGGCTGTGGCGCAAAGCAGGGGCGCGTGGGTGCGTTTCACACGTGACCAGTGGCCGTACACGGAGGTGGCTTACCAGGGGAAAGCCCTGCTGCGGAGGTATGCAGGCGCGGAGATCACCGTCGGTGCGGCCCCAGTTGGGCGCAACTTCCTGCCCGTGGTAATGAGATAGATCATCCGAGGCGAAAAGGACCACGTCGTTCGGGTTCTTGTGCTGCGCGGCGCTGGTAGTCTCTCGCCGATTGCCTGTGCTTATCGGGAAGCGCATCCTTCGCGATTCGTCGCGCGAGGCCGCCAGCAACCTCGTGGCTCTGGCGTTTTCTGCAGATTGCCTCTGATGGCCAGGTCGCAAGACCAAGGAGCGGCACGCACATCCTCGGTATGGGTGTACTTCGCGAGCGGTAGGCGTGCTACTGGACAAATTGCGCGCCTCGCTCTATAATGTTCTGCGGGCTTCGTTCTCTCGTTCGGCTGGGGCCAGTAGCGAGAGCAGCACTGTGGAGCAGAACCGCGCCCACACCCGCCGAGACAGCACCACCAACCATCGCGGCACGTCCGAATCGGCCTGTGCCTCTGGGTGCTGGCGCTATTCTTGTCTGCACGTTTTGAAACAGTTCATCGGAGGAATCGCTGTGAATCCCCAAGACTATCTAGACGCGAATGCGAACCGCATCCTGGACGAAGTCATGGAGTTCGCCCGAATCCCGAGCGTCAGCACGGATCCGGCGAGAGCGCCCGACGTGCTCCGCGCTGCCGAATGGGTCGCCGACGCCGTCCGCAAAGCCGGTCCCTTCGCCGTGGAGGTGATTCCCACCCCGCGCCACCCCATCGTTTATGCCGAGTGGCTGGGCGCCCCGGGCGCGCCTACGATTCTGGTGTACGGCCACTACGACGTCCAGCCCCCGGAGCCGTTGGAACGATGGGTGAGCGCGCCGTTTGAGCCAAACATTCGCGAGGGTCGCATTTACGCGCGCGGAATCTCCGACGACAAGGCGCCCATGTTCATGCCCATCAAGGCGGCCGAGGCCTTTTTCGCCACGGTAGGGAGACTGCCCATCAATGTCAAGTTTCTGTTTGAAGGCGAGGAGGAGATCGGCAGCCCCGACCTGGAAGAGTTCATTCGGCAGAACAAGCAGAGGCTGGCGGCCGATTTCGTGATGTCCGCCGACGGCGCTATGTGGCGCATTGACGAGCCGTCCGTTTCCGTGTCCAGCCGCGGCCTGGTTGGCCTTGAGATCACCGTCAGGGGGCCTGCCAAAGATTTGCACTCGGGCCGCCACGGGGGAGCCATCGCCAACCCGCTGCACGCCCTGGCAAGCCTCATCGCTAGCCTGCACACGCCAGAAGGCCGGGTCGCCGTCGCGGGGTTCTACGATGACGTGGTGGAACTGTCGCCCGAGGAACGGGAGGCCATCGCGGCATTGCCCTTTGACGAGGGGCGCTACCTGAGCGAGGTAGGCGCGCCTTCCCTGTTCGGGGAGCCTGGCTACAATACCCTGGAGCGGCAGTGGGTGCGCCCCACCCTGGACGTCAACGGGATGTGGGGCGGATACCAGGGGCCGGGAGGCAAGACCGTGATCCCCAGCGAGGCCCACGCCAAGATCACCTGCCGGCTGGTCCCCGATCAGGATCCGCAGGATGTCCTCGCCAAAGTTGCCCGCCACCTGGAGGGCCACACGCCGCCCGGGGTGAAGTTGGATATCCGAGTGTCGGATCATGGGACGCGCGCCTACCGGATACCCTCGGACCATGTCGGCCTGCGCGTGGCGGAAGAGGTGCTGGAGGAGGTGTACGGCAAGAAGCCGCTGCGGGTGCGTATTGGGGGCACTTTGCCTGTCGCCGAGTGGTTCCAGCGGCTCCTGAACCAGCATGTTGTCTTTTTCTCGTTCTCCACGGCCGACGAGGATTTCCACGCGCCCAACGAGTTCTTCCGCATCCATCGGCTTCATGAGGGGCTTCGGGCGTGGGCGCTGTACTGGGAGCGGATGGGCAAGGTGCACCTGACGTAGAGCAGGGCGCTCTGTGCGGCGTTGTCGTATGGCGGATAGTGGACACTGGGGCTATAATGAACTCAACACGATGCCCGCACACATGGCTCTCCCCATCGCCAGGGCAGTAATGATGGGGTCAGCAGGAGGCTAGGGAGGAGGGTAAGATGACCGGGAAGAGCGGAATCCGCAACCTGGGGCCCAACACACGGGCCGTTCACGACGACCTTGAGGGTGAGCACATCTGGTATGCCCACGTGATGCCCATCTTCATGTCCAACACGTTCTGCTTTGAGGACAGCGAGCATCTGCAGGCTGTGTGGCAGCACCGCGAACTCGGCTACATTTACAGTCGCGACCGCAACCCCACCGTGGATGTTTTCCAGAAGAAAATGGCTGAATTGGAACATGCGGACTGGGCACAGGCTGCGGCTTCGGGTATGGGGGCCATCAGCGCGGCGCTGCTGGCCACCGTGAAGGCCGGGGATCACATTGTTTCGTCCAACCAACTCTATCCTGAAAGCCGGGAAATCATAGAGATCCACCTTCAGCAACTCGGCGTAACGCACTCGTTCGTTGAGATCGCCGACCTGGACGCCGTGCGGGCCGCCATGCGCCCGGAGACGAAGGTCATCTACACCGAGACGCTGTCCAATCCCTTCTTGATCGTGGCCGACATCCCAGCCCTGGCCGACATCGCCCACGAGCATGGCGCGCTTCTCATCGTGGACAACACCTTCACATCTCCTGCCCTGTTGCGGCCGCTGGAACTCGGCGCAGACCTGTGCGTGCAGAGCGCCACCAAGTTCCTCTGCGGCCACAGCACCGCCATCGGCGGCGTGGTCGCGGGCAAGGATGCCAAACTCAAGGAAGATGTCTTCCAGATCATCCGTCGCTTTGGCGCTTGCCTGAGCCCCTTCAACGCATGGCTGATTCTGGCCGGCATCAAGACACTGTACCTCCGAGTGCGCCGCCAATGCGAAAACGCGCTGAAGTTGGCGCAGTTCCTGGAAAGCCACCCCGTCATAGAAAAAATCTACTACCCCGGACTGAGTAGCCACCCGCAGCACGAACTGGCCGGCCGGCTGATGGGGGGCTTGTATGGAAGCATGATCTCCTTTGAGCCGGTGGGAGGCAAAGAGACGCAGTGGAAGATCTTTGACAACCTGAAACTCACCTACCTGGCGACCAGCCTCGGAGATGTATCCACTCTGGTGATCCATCGCCCCATGCGCGCGGTTACCCGTATCTCCGTGGGCATTGAGGAATCGGAGGACATCATCGCCGATTGGAAACAGGCGCTGGACCGCATCGCCGTGTAAGGGCATTCGTGCACCTTGTTTTCGGCGCCGCACATGTGGCGCGTCCATTCCAGGAGCATTGCGAGATGAAAATCATCAACACACCCAATGCGCCCGCTCCCGCCGGGCATTACGCCCAGGCCATCGTCCACAATGGCCTCGTATTCGTGTCGGGGCAACTCCCGATAGATCCGACCACCGGCGACAAGCGCGTTGGCTCCATAGAGGAGCAAACGGAGCGGGCCCTGCGAAATGTGGAAGCTATCCTCAAGGCCGCCGGCAGTTCGCTGGACAAGGTCCTCAAGGTAACCGTGTACATCTCGGACATCAGCCTGTGGGGTCGCGTGAACGAGGTCTATGCCAGGGTGTTTGGCGCGCATCGGCCTGCGCGCGCCGTCGTGCCTACCCGCGAGTTGCATTTCGGCTTCCAAGTTGAGATAGAAGTCACCGCGGCCGTGGAATAGGCGTCGGGACGGAGCGCAAACCATGGACGGCCTGGTATGCCAGACGTGCGGAGCCACATATGACCTGGACGAGCCGCGTTGGCGCTGCGACTGCGGCGGCGTCCTGGACGTTGAGTTCACCCCCACCCTCAACATCGCGCGAATTGCGGGCAGGGCGCCTACCCTGTGGCGATACCGAGAGGCGATCCCCATCCGCAACGAGGCCAGCATCGTGTCGTTCAACGAAGGCTTCACCCCGCTTGTTGAACTGCAACTCGGCGCGCGTTCGGTGCTCATCAAGCAAGACAATCTCTTCCCGTCGGGGTCGTTCAAGGACCGGGGTGCCACCGTTTTGATCAGCAAGGCGAAAGAGGCTGGCATCGCGAGGGTGGTGGAGGATTCCTCGGGCAACGCGGGGTGCGCCGTGGCTGCCTACTGCGCGCGGGCAGGGATTGACTGCGAGGTTTTCGTCCCAGCCGACACGGCCCAGGCGAAACTGGCGCAAATCCAGTTGTACGGCGCCACGTTGAGGCGCGTGCCCGGATCCAGGGAAGACACCGCCCGTGCCGCATGGGCCGCAGCCGAGCGCGCCTACTACGCGAGCCACGTCTGGAATCCGTTCTTCTTCCAGGGGACCAAGACTTTCGCCTACGAAGTCTGGGAGCAACTGGGATGGAAAGCGCCCGATACGGTCGTTGTGCCCGTAGGTCATGGGACGCTTCTCCTGGGCGCCTACATCGGCTTTCGGGATCTGTTGCAGACCGGGCACATCCGCCGGCTGCCCAGGCTGGTGGGGGTACAGGCAGCGGCATCCGCGCCGCTGTACGAAGCCTTCGTGCAGGGCAGTGACGAGGCGCTCCCCATCACGAAGCGCCCGACGATTGCCGAGGGGATCGCTATTGCGGAACCCGTGCGGGGCAGGCAAATCCTGCGCGCGGTCAGGGAGACGGGCGGGCTGATTCTCGCCGTGGACGAGGCGGAGATTGAGCAGGCGCTGCTGATGACATGCCGAGAGGGACTTTACATTGAGCCGACATCGGCGGCCGCCATCGCCGGCCTTCGTCGCTATCTGCAGCAGGCGCGCCCGGACGAGATCATCGTCTCCGTGCTCACGGGGCACGGGCTAAAGGCGACGGAGAAGTTGCTCCACCTCACCGGAGATTAGGCCCTGTTCTGTGTCCATCTCGTGCGCCTTGCCCGCCGGCATGCGGCCCGCTTCCAGCCGCACCCGCGCTAGGCAATCTCCACGATGCGGAAACGTTCGCCTGCCAACACGACAATTCTTTCGGGATCGGGCCGGCCCGATGCCGTCATCCGCACGGATCCCAGAGGGCCAGGGTGATCCCCAGCGTCCTCCAGCGCCCCTGGCAGCCCACCCGCACCAAAAGCGCGATCCAGGAAGTACAGGGTGCCAAACAGCATGCCGGCCGAATCAAAGTCGGGCAAGGGCCTTCCCCCCATGCGCGCGCGGAATGCTCGGGTGCTCTCCGAGTCGGCACCCTCCACCCAGTGGCGGACGCGCAGCAGCCGTGCCGGCCATGGCTCTCCGCTAGGCGCGCGCGTGGAGACCATGCCGTCCGCGGCCAGCACCGTGCACCGCGGCCACAGGCGAAGCGCCGTCTCCGCCAGAATCGCCGCCCCCGGGTCGTGCATGGTCAGGAAGACGGAGAAAGGCTCATCCCGAGCGGGTAGTCCCGTCGTCCAGGCCATTCCCCGGGCCTCCGCTGCCTGGCGGAAAGCCGCAATGCTGGCGTTGACATAAGACATCTCCGCATCTTCCAGCACAGTCCAGCGGGCTACGTCTTGCGGCCAGGGCAAGGTCTTCCAATCTACAGTAGGGCCAGGAGTCGCCACAGAGGCCAAGGCTCGGGCAATGCCCCTGACGCCTGTGCACATTCGGTAGCGCGGGGCATAGCCGCTTGGGCGGGCCAGCAACTCCTCCACGGTGCTTTTCACGAACACCACCGGCGTCGCCCGCGAGGCCTCGCCTGCAACGCCCTCAAAACGTGAGGACTCCCCCAGGTACACCAGGATGTCCGCATCGCGCGCCTGCTCTGTAACGGGCGTGAGCCCGTACGCGGCGAAAGCGGGCCGCCAGTGCTCGGCGCAACCGACGGCGCACTCCCACGCGGTCTCGGCGGCGCGTCGCTCGCCTTCGCCCAGGTTCGCGAAAGCCACGACCAACCCTACCCGGAACGGCTTGTCTTGCATGCCTCTCTGCCTCCCTCACAACGTCCCAACCGGACGCGGGCGCGAATCTACTCCCAGTCGCTGAGTTCCGACGTAACGACGATGCCGCGTGCGCGAAGTTCGCGGGCGAACGGCTCATAGGGCACATCCTTGACGGGGGACAGGAGGCCGCGGGCGGCCAGTTCGCCCGAACCGAGCATCTGCGCGCCGATGCTGGCGGTGAACCCGACGGTGCGGTTCATGGCCATAAACCCGGTCTCCAAATCTCGCCGGTCAATCACCTGGTAGAGGACGCGCTTCCGCCTGCCCCCCTTGAGACCCGCAACCTGAACGCGCACCACCACGATATCGCGCTCGTCGTCGCGGTACTGGAGGTGCGGCTCCATGATGGCCGCCAGGAAGCGCCTCCGGTCCACGGTAACGCCATCCACGGTTACAGGCTCGGCATCCAGCAGGTGCAGGTCAACCAGTCTCTTCCAGAATGCAGCGTGCCCTGGCCAGCGAAGCACGTACCGCCCCAGGTTCCGGAGATGCGATAGGTCAATCCCCAAGAGGTCTGCGTATTTGATCGCGTCGCCGTTGGGGAAAGCCTCCAGTTTGCCAATTCCCTCAATCTCCAACTCGTGAAGGTGCTCCGGGCAGAACATCTCATCCTCGCGGATCTCCACCACCCGACCGTCTCGGATGATTCTGCCCGCCCTGTAGTACGATCGCAGAACACCCTCAAACGTCCACGTTACCTTGTATTGGATCGGGTTGTTCGCGGCCTGGGCCTCGGGGAACCCCGCGCCGTAGGTGATAATCTCCTGAACCACATCAAACTGCCTGACTGCCTCGCCCAGCAGCACCAGGTCAATCCCCGGGTCCATGCCGAATTCGGGAAGCAGGGCGACACCCCGGGCCTTCGCTTCGTGGGACAGGGCTTTCAGCCCGGGCGTAACGTAGGAAGCGTTGACGAAGTGAACGCCATGCCGGACGGCGCTCTCGGCCACGGCGTCGCTGAAACGGGTCGGCAAGAGGTCAATGACGACGTCCACGCCGCGCGCCACCAACCGATCTATCTCGGCGGGGTTTTCCGCATCGCATGGCTCGCACTGCACCTTGGGGCCATAGCCCCTGCTGGCGACATGCGCTCGGAGCGCGTCAAGATCGCGGTCGGCCGCAATGACCTCGCGCACGCGGTCGCTGCGCACCAGGTCATATAGCGCGGCCTTGCCCTGCATGCCCACGCCCAGCACGAGTACCCTCATCGTCGCACCTCCCGAGATGAACGCTCCCCGCGCTCCCGCGGGGGCTTTGCCCATTTCCGCGCACCTACACCGGCGCCAGATTCCGCTTCAGCAGGCGCAGGGCAACGGTGGGCTCCCTTTCTGCCAGGAGTCCTGCCGCCGCCATAATGTACGGCTTGTCAACGCGCATTTCCGGATGCACCGGTCGCAGGGAAGTCGGGTTCTGTGGGTCAAACAGCGCGCCTTCCAGCACCTTCCTTCCCGCCTGTGTATGGGCGAAAATGCCGCCCGTCCCGATCACATACCGCGCTTCGGTCAGGTCCTTGCCATACTGGACGGCCATCTCGCCGAAGGGCGTGTACACAACCGTGAGCGTGCCGACATGCCGGTCCACCGCGATTTCCACCGCCGTTCTCGCCAGCGCCACATCAATCGTTTCTGCCCGCGCATCGCGTGGAACGTAGTCCACCTCGGCGCTCAACCTGCTCACGATGCCGTGCAGGTCGGGTTCGTCCCAGCCGATGGCGCGGCACAGCCGGGCCTTTCCGGCGACTTCCAGGATCGTGGGGGCATTGTAGCGGATGCCCAGGTCTCCCTCAACTGTCCTTTTGGCGAAAGGCTCCGGCAGCCCCTTCCAAACCACGCCGGGCTTGGTGGGTCGGCCATCGGCGGCGGAGTGAACGTCCGTAGTGGCCCCGCCCACGTCAACAACGACCAGGTCGCCCAGGCCCGGCTCGTCGTCTGTGCCGACCGCCAGCAACTCCGTCGCGCGCAGGACGGCGGTGGGCGTGGGCATGAGGATCCCGAAGGTCTCCTGCGCCTTGTCCAGGCCCTTGGCCACAATGATGCGCTTCAGGAAAACCTCGCGGATCGCCTCCTGGGCGGGGCGGATGTTGAGTTCGCCCACCTCGGGCATCACGTTCTCCGTAACCCAGACTTCTCGCCCCGAGGATTGCAGAATGGCGCAGACCCGGTCGGACGCGACGCGGTTGCCCGCGACCACGACCGGCGCGCGTACGCGTGAACGGGCCAGAGCGGCGGCGTTGTGGAGAATGGCGCGTTCGTTCCCGCCGTCGGTCCCGCCGGTCAGTAGCACGATGTCCGGCTTCAGCCCTGCGATGGCGTCCAGGTCTGCGTCGGTGAGTTCATGCGAGAACACGCCCACCACCTTGGCCCCGGCACCCAGCGCCGCCCGCTTGGACGCCTCTACCGTCAGAGCGGGGATCAACCCCACGGTTACCATGCGCAGCCCGCCGGCGGCGCTGCTGCAGGCGAGCCGAAAGGCAACCTGCTCGGCTGGAAGCGGTAGGCGCTCCTCTATCGCATGGATCGCCGCCCCCAGGCCAAGGTTGATGTCCTCAACGGTGGTCGGGGCCTGGGCGGTGGCCGCAACTTCGGCGCGCGCGAGGTCAACCACGGTTACTTTGGTGAAGGTGCTGCCGATGTCGGCCAGCAGAGCCAGCATCTAGCCCTTGCTCCTCTTCCGGGCGGCCAAATCCCGCTCCAGAAGTTCAATCCCTACTTTGGGAGGGGTCCGCGGAGGAAAGACGCGGTCAATGCCCATGGCCAGGAAGCGCTTCTCCACCTCGCTCCATTCCTGCTTGCCAAGAGCCACGTTCCCGCCCACATAGATCAGGATATCGTCAAGCCCGGCCTCTATGCACTTCTCCCGCAGCCCCTCGCAATCCAGTTCCGCGTGGCCGTAGAGCGACGAGATGAACAACGCATCGGCGTTGCTCTCTACGGCGGCGTTGATGAACTCCTCCTGGGACACCAGAACTCCCAGGTTGATCACCTTGAAGCCCGCCCGCTCCAGGGCCATGGCCAGCAGTCGGTTGCCCACCACGTGGACATCGGCCCCGATGACGCCGGTTACGACCCGGCCCTTGGGTGCGTTCGCCACACTCTCGTCAGCCATGAATCCGCCTCTCCATCGCACCAGCGAGTGCCCATCCGTTCATGAGCCGCCAGAAACCGCCGAGAACTCTTCGGCCTCCAGGAAGAAGTTGATGTCTTTCTCAATCTGTTCCAGCGGGTCTGTATCCACGGCGCCCATCCGCTGGTGGATCAATTCCTGATTCCTGTCCAGGGTTTCCTTGTCAAAGGGCAGGTGCCCGTGCTCCAGGTAGCGCACCGCGCCGGTGGCATCCCTGATGGGCATGACCTTGTTCTGCGCGTAGATGCTGGGGCAGAAGGGCAGGTCCATCACCCCCGCCTCAAACGCCCTGACTACGCTGGCGTCAAAGCGTCCCTCGCCCAGTTCCAGCGCCTTCTCCACGATGGCGGTGGCCTCTCTCGCAATCCACCTGGCTTCTTCCGCAACCTGCGCGCGGTCCAGGGGAACCTGATGGGCCATCGTGTCCACCATCAGGCGACTGCACAACAGCCCCTGCGCATTGGCCTCTTTTGTGGGGACGCCATAGGCCTCATGGGGGGTCTTGGTGATCACCTTCGTGGCTCTGGCGAGGGCAGCTGTCAGCGCGCCGAGGCCGATAAGCCCAAAAGCGCGGCCTTCGGTCATCGGGAAAGGCCCCATCCATTCGTGGAAGCAGGTTGTTACGTCCACATCGTGGAACCCGAAACGCTGCAGGTACTGCTGGGTGAGCGTCCCCAACACCTCCACCGCTGCCACATCCTGGATGATGTGGCCATTCTGGCCGTATCCCACCGTGATGCTTTTCACCCCCTGCTCGGCGGCGAGCAGCGCCTCAAACACCGAAATGGCCACCGCAATGGCAGGGGGCACCAGGATGCCCGTGAGCGCGCCGTAGGACTCGCGGTTGATGACGACTCCCCGCTCGGTGTAGTAGCCGCTCAGACGGTCCACGTACTGCCAATCGCGGACCGAACGCTCAAGGGGCACCCTGGCGGAATAGGGCAGGTTGTAGGTGATGCCGCCGCCCTCAAAACTCGTGTAGCCCGCGGCAAAGGAGATCTCGGCCAGGAGCCGCGCATCGGGCGACCCGTGCCGAATCTGCACCGGGGCCGCGACGGCCTCCAAGACCGCGCGGCTGTTGCGCACCCCATGGTTGACCACGGGGAACCCGTTGAGCAGCGCCACGCCTTCCTGCTGGCTCCTTTCCAGGTGCCGCTGGGCCTCTTCGTAGCGGTTCTGACGGGTGTAACTGTCCACCGTGAGGGGGAGCAGATCGGCCGTGCCCACCTGCTCCAGGTGCCGCAGGAGTTCAATCTGCAGATGCACCAGAGGGACGCCACCCCGCGGCTGCAGGAGCGTTCGCCCTGCGGCTTTCGCTTCTTGCAGCCGCTGGTGAAACACCCCGCTATCGCCCTTGCGCTGGTAGTATTCAAAAGCCTCGTCGCTGACTTCCTGGCCCGTGGGCCAGGTAGCCAGCACTTCGCGCCGAAGCGCCTGGAACAAACCTTCGTCTATCATACACCGCCTCATCCGGTGTCTCACGCAGGGCCACGGGCAGCCGACACCGGCGTCGCTTTGGCGCCGTTGTCGCGGCCGAGTGGATGTGTCGCCGCCTACGCGGCAAAAGCCTGGTAGAACGCCATCGCCAGCCGAGAGGTCTCGCGGTTGGGCACCGCCAACGTACAGCGGATGTCGGTGCGCTCCGCGAATGCGACCGGTATCCCCATGGCGGCTGCAACCGTCTTGGCCGTCGGGAACGATGTCGCGATGAATTCCGGCTCGCCGACCAGAGACACCAGCCCCATGTCGGTGGCAACGCTGCTCACGACCAGCCCGTGCGACTTGAGGCTATCCTCAACCTCGCGTCGCCAATCCGGCGCCACTGCCACGACCAGCGTCCGCCCATCCTCGCCCTGCATTCCCACCGCCGCGAACCGCTCAAACAGGTCTTCGGGCGTCATCCCCCAGCGATGGCCCTCAGGGACGGTGAGGAGATGCACGTTTCCGAAGATGGGGATGCCCACGAGGGGGGACTCGTCGCGCACGTCGCCGATGAGGGTGCCCGGGCTGTCGGTGAAGGTGGAGCGGGCCACGATAGGCGTATTCCCGCGCTGCCCGATGAGCACGGCGCCCGGGTGCATGACCCTGGCGCCGTAGATGCCGATCTCGTACATCTTGCGGTAACTGATCCGCTCCAGGTAGCGAGCGCCCGGGATGACGCGGGGGTCTGCGAGCGCCACCCCGGGGACATCGCTGTAGATTTCCACCTTCTCGGCTCCCACTGCCACGCCCACCGCCACGCCCGAGGTATCGCTGGCTCCGCGGCCCAGGATGGTGATCTCGCCCTCGTCTGCCGTCGCGCCCTGCCCGCCTGCGATCACGGGTATCTCGCCCTGCTCAACGTGGCGCAGAATGCGGCTGGGATCTATGCGCACGATCTTGCCCCTGCGCCAGCGCCCGTCGGTGTAGATGCGCGCCTGCCAGCCCGTGAGGCCCACCGACCGCAGCCCCGCCAGTTTCAGCAAGTGCGACATGATCGCCACCGAGATGACTTCCCCGCAGTGGAAGATCAGATCCTCATCCCGGCCGTCCACAGGCTCGCCTTGGGCGTGGATGAGATCCAACAGGGTATCCGTCGCGTAGGGCGCGCCTCTCCGCCCCATGGCCGAGACGACAACCACCGGACTGTAGCCCTCGTTGAGGGTGCGCTGGATGTGCGCCACCACCCGCTGGCGGCTCTCCGGAGTGGCGACCGACGTGCCACCGAATTTCTGCGCTATGATGTTCTTCGTTGCCATTCTTCTACCAGCCCCTGCTCCACCAGCACCTGCGCAATCTGGACGGCGTTCTGCGCGGCCCCTTTCCGGACGTTGTCCGACACCAGGAACAGGTTCAGGCCGTTCTCAATGGAGAAATCCTCGCGAATGCGTCCTACGTGGACGAGGTTGCCGCCGCTGACGCGGATGGGCTGGGGGAACTCCAGTTTCTCAATGTCGTCCACCACCTTGACTCCCGGAGCCTTGCTCAGCGCCTCCCGGGCCTGCTGCACCGTAACCTTGTCCCGCGTCTCAATGTTGCACGACACCGAATGACAGTTCAGCACAGGCACGCGGATGGCCGTGTCGGTGATGGCCATGTCCGGCACGTGCAACATCTTGCGGGTCTCGTGGATCATCTTCCACTCTTCGCGCGTGTATCCGTCATCTTCAAAGACATCTATGAAGGGAATCAGGTTGTAGGCAATCTGGTAGGCGAATACCGTTGGCGGCGACGGCTCAAACCCTGCCGCAATGTCCACGCATTGCTTCTTGAGTTCCAGTTGCCCACGAATGGCGCCGCCCGACACCGCCTGATACGTGGAAGCCACCACACGCTTGATGGGCGAAATGTCGTGGATGGGCTTCAGCACAACGATGGTCCCGATGGTGGTGCAGTTGGGATTGGCGATGATGCCATTGTGCCACTTCAGGTCTTCGGGGTTCACCTCCGGCACCACCAACGGCACATTGGGGTCCAGCCGGAAATGGCGGCTGTTGTCAATGGCGATGGCGCCGCGTTTGGCGGCTGCCGGGGCCAGTTTGGCGCTCACCGCTTCGTGCGTGGCGAACAGGGCGATGTCCACGCCCTCAAAGGCGTCTTCCGTGCCCTCTTCCACGAAGAGCGTCTCGCCTTTGAACCGGACTGGCGTGCCGACCCACTCTTTGGACTCCAGCAGTTTCAGCCTGTTGACGGGGAAATCGTACTCCTCCAGGATGCGAACCATGGTGGAACCCACCAGGCCCAGCGCGCCGGCAACTGCCACATTGTACGTTTTCATTTTTCACCCTCCCTAGAATTATGATTGTGAACTACTCTTTCATCCGTTCAAGCACGCGCCCCATAGCCTCCAACGCGCGCTCCAAAGTTTCGCGAGAGGCCGCGAAGGACAGGCGCAGATGATTGGCGCACGACGCGCCAAAAGCCGAGCCGGGCACCAGAGCGACTCCGCCCTCTTGGAGCAAGACTTTCCCCACCTCCTCGCCTGGGCCATAGGCCGAGACGTCGGGGAACGCATAGAACGCGCCCTCAACCTGGGGACACTTCACGCCCGGGATGGCGTTCAATCCTGCTACCACCAGGTCCCGCCTGGCCTTGAACTCCGCCACCATGCGCTCCATGTCATCCTGAGGCCCGTTGAGGGCGGCCACGGCGGCACTCTGCACGAACGATGTCGCGCAGGTTACCGAATGCTGGTGCACCTTGAGCACCGCGCCGATCAAACTTGCAGGCCCCGCCACGTATCCCAGTCGCCACCCGGTCATGGCGTAGGTCTTTGAGAAGCCATTGACGACCAGCGTGCGCTCCCGCATGCCGGGCAGCGTGGCGATGCTCACATGCCGGCGATCGTCGTACACCAGTTTCTCGTAGATTTCGTCCGAGATGACCAGGAGGTTTGCTTTCTGCGCGACGGCAGCCACCGCTTCCAGTTCTGTCTGCGTGGCCACCCGCCCTGTGGGGTTGTTCGGCGAATTGAGGATAAGGACGCGCGTTTGGCCCGTAAGGTGGCGATTCAACTGTTCTTCGGTGATGCGGAAGTTGTCCTGAACGCTTAGCGGCACATGGATCGGCACGCCCCCGGCAAGGCGCACCATGGGATCGTAGGACACCCACGCCGGATCCAGCACCAGCACCTCGTCGCCTTGTTCCACCGTCGCCATGATGGCGGCGAAGATTGCCTGTTTGCCGCCCAGGGTTACGAGAATCTCGCGGTCCGGCGCGTAGGACAGGTGGTTGTCGCTCTCCAGTTTCCGAGAGATGGCCGCGAGGAGTTCGGTGATTCCCCTGGAATTCACGTAGTGCGTAAAGCCGGCTTTCAGCGCGGCGTATGCGGCCTCAATGATGTGAGCGGGGGTATCAAAGTCGGGCTCGCCAATCGTGAGGTCAAATACGGTGTCCCCTGCGTCCAGTCGGCGTTGGGCCAGTTCGCGAAAGACCACGGTCGGCGAAGGCTGAACGGATCGGACTCGTTGCGGAAGCGGAAAATCGGTCGGGTTCACTTCTTCCTCCATGCATGTCGGCTTGGTCAAACAGCGGATGCATTATACGCCCGCAGGCTTCTGGTGTCAATCTGGGATACTAGAGTTGACAGACAGACATATTTATGATATACTACGGGATGGGTATAGTGGAACCCATCCAGGGCGCGGGAGGAACAGGATGATGGCGGCGGAAGGCCCCCCAATGGCCAATGTGGCCTACAATCTGCTCAAACAGGACATCCTCTCATGCGTGCTAGAGCCAGGCCAGCAGATCGTGCAGGCTCAGATCGCCGAGAAGTACAATCTGGGACTCACCCCCACCCGTGAAGCCCTGAAACGCCTGGAGCAGGAGGGGTTCGTCCAGTCCGTTCCGCGTTTCGGGTACATCGTCAGCCCCGTTACCCTTTCAGACCTGCACGAACTCTTTGAACTGCGCCTGATCCTGGAGACCGCAGCGGTTCGGCTTGCAGTGGAGCGGGCGCCGGACGACCGCCTGGCCGAGATTGTCCAACTGGCCGGCGCCCGCTATGTGTACCGAGACAGGGACAGTTACAGCGCCTACCTTGCCCAGAACACACGTTTCCACACGGCCATCGCGTTGGCGGGAGGCAATCGCAGGCTGGCCGACTCGGTCGCCAAAGTGTTGGACGAATTGACTCGGGTATTCCACATGGCGCTGGACCTGCGAGACAGCGCCGACGAGAAGGTGCGGGATCACGTGAACCTGGCGCAGGCCATCGCGGCGCGCGACATGGAACAGGCGCTGCACTTCATACACGAAGAGGTCTCGCACTCGCAGAGAAGGGTTCTGGAGGCACTAGCGGGGCACCTGGGCGGCAAGGTTGTCCTGCAACCTACGCGCAGAGCGTGGTAGGGCGAGCGCGGGCACTCGGTTCCTTTGAGCGATTGTTTGGATTTTGAAACCCCTTGACAAGCGTGATTTTCTGTGTTATAATAGTGTTGTACTACACTGGAATAATGCGCCCGCAAATCCATCGCGGCGTTGGCTTTTGTGCGAATCTTTGTCGTAGAGCATCGCGAGAATCCCAAGGAGCAACGGTCTGATGCAATTGCACATAGACCGTAACGCGCCGGTACCCATTTCCGAGCAGATCAAGGGCCAGATCTCATACGCGATCATGTGCGGGATGCTCCGTCCCGGCGACGCGCTGCCGTCTGTTCGCGACCTGTCCGAGACCCTGGGGGTATCCCTCACGACCGTTGCGCGGGTGTATCGTGAACTGTCCAGAGAGGAACTGATCGTCGCGAAGCCCGGGGCCGGCACTTGCGTCGCCGACATCTCCCGCACCAACGGCAGGCACCGCCATAAGGCGGCGCTGAGCAACCTGCAACAGATTGTGGACATGTACATGCGCCACGCGCTTTCTCTGGGACATCCCCTGCCGGAGATTCGCGAGCAATTCCTGGCACGCCTGGAGACGTACGAGAGGAATGCTGATGAGCGGCACATTGGCCTTGTCGGCAATTTTGCCCAGGCAACCCAGTTGTACGCGCGCGACATAGAGGCCATGCTCCAGGACCTGCACGTCCATGTCGTGCCGCTCCTGCTCGCCGACCTGGAGCGGGATCTCGCGGGTAGCCTGGAGCGCCTTCGCCATGTAACCCTTGTGGTTACCATACCTTCCCGTCTGCAGCAGGTGCGCGCCTTGCTGGAGGCCCGCGCCTACCACGTGGTCGCTGTGGCTTTCCGTCCGCGCCCCGACACGCAGCGCAGGATCGCCGCCATTGACCCCCGCAGCCGCATCGGGGTTGTGGCAACCTATCCGGAATTCCTGCAATCCCTGCTGGATGAGGTCGCGTCGTATTCCCTGGCCCGAACTCCGGTCCTCTCGGCCGTTCTCCATCAAGAAGAACGGATTCGGGGCATGTTGTCCCATATTGACGTGCTGATCTACGCGAGCGGCAGCGACAAGGTCCTGGAATGGGTTCCGCCGCACATTGAGGCCATTGAATACCAGTATCAGCCCGAGCCGGATTCGGTGAGCCGGCTGCGCCCACTTATCGCGCAAATGCTCCCGGTCCGGCCCTGATCCAGGCCCAAGCGGCGCAACGGAGCGCTCCGCACCCCGGGCGACAAGACCACATCGGACGACGAGGAGGTCGTCTGGCTCTTTGGAATCTCAAACCATACGTGTAGAGTTCATGCCTGGCGGGGTGGCCCAGAACTGCTGAAGCCATCGTACCCTGGTTGCCGCCTCGCCGCCAGTACGCCGAAAGGGGGTGATCACAGATCGGCATAGGGTCTCAAATCGGTACGGAGCGTCTTTCCAGGCAGCGTAACTTCACATGAATCCTTGAGGAGGAAGAGAGATGCGCAAGCGAGTGTTTACGGTACTGTCCATGCTCGTCTTGGTGTCGCTGGTACTCGGCGCATGCGGCCCGGCGGCCACGCCTACACCGGCGCCCGCGCAGCCGACGACTGCGCCCCAACCCACGACGGCACCCCAGCCCACGACGCCTCCGCCCACCCAGCCACCGGCGGCACCTAAGAGAGGGGGCACGCTGACCATCGGCATTAATCAGAACCCACCCACGCTTGACCCCCATGCTTCACCGTCGGCCATCACGTTCTATATTCTCTCCTCGACAGGAGAGTCACTGCTGTATCTCACGCCCGACCGACAACTGAAGCCCTGGCTCGCCGAATCTTGGGAGGTGAGCGCTGACGCGAAGGTATTTACCTTCCGACTGCGGAAGGATGTCACTTTCCAAGATGGCACGCCCTTCAATGCTCAAGCTGTAAAGTGGAATTTCGATCGGATCACGAGTCCGGATTTCCACGCTGGCGCTGCGGCTGGGCTGGTTGTGGGTTACGACCATACGGAGGTGGTCGACGAATATACAGTGCGCATTCATTTCAGGAATGGGTACGTGCCCTTCCTGACGAATGCGGCTAGCCCTGTACTCTCGATGATATCGCCTGTAGCGACCGAGCAACAGGGAGCGAAGGTCAACGAGACACCCGTGACCACTGGCCCATACCGGCTTACAGAGTTTGTGGCAAACGATCACGCTACGATGGAGCGGTGGGATGGCTACAATCGGCAACCTCCCTGGGCGGACCATGTAGGACCGGGATATGTGGACAAGATCATCTGGAAGGTTATTCCAGAGACTGGCACGCGAGTGGCAACGGTTGAGTCCGGCGAATGTCAGGTGATAGCCGACGTGCCCTACTCGGACCTTCCACGCTTGCAAGCCTCGAAAGACATCACGATCCAAAACGCTGCTTGGGTTGGGTCCCCGCTGCAGTGGCTTCTGAACGTGACAAAGCCTCCCACAGATGATGTGCGGGTACGTAAGGCGCTCAACTTCGCCATTAATCGCCAAGCGCTTGCTGATACCATCTACCGAGGGACAGGTCGCCCGCCGGTGGGAATCGTTACTGCAGCGCTCCTTGATGTCCCACTTCTCTCCTCTTACTACCCGTATGACCCAGACAAGGCGAGACAGCTGTTGGCTGAAGCCGGGTGGAACAGGACGGGAGCCGATGGTTTCCTGGTGAACGACCAGGGGAAGCGTCTGGAGATTCAGATAAACTCCATAGACTATGGCACGGGGCCAAGGGAAATTGATCAGTGGGTGCAGGCGCAATTGCAGGCCATAGGCATTGCGGTTACGCTCAAGGCTCAAGCCCGTCCACCCTGGTACGAAGACAACTACGCCTGTGCAACAAATGGCCCCATCATGTTGTATCGTTTCGGAGACCCTGATAGCCTTCAGGCTCTCTTTCACTCGAAGAATGTTGGGGGATTTGCCAACTGGTCTTGCGTGAAAGATCCCGAGCTTGACAGGCTTATCGAGCAAGCCCGCGTCGAAACGGATGCTCAGAAGCGCACGCAACTGTACGTAGAACTCTCCAAGAGGGTCTTGGAGAATGCTTACATTGTGCCTCTAGTCGACGAACTCTCCGTCTGGGCCCTACGCAGTGAAGTCACTGGGCTCAAATTCAACGGCTTCACCTACCCAGTGGCGGCTGACGTATACTTCGTACGATAGAGGCGCGGGGCTGTCGGCAATTGCTCCCCCGTCGCCAGTCGTAGGCTGTCGACGGGGGAGACCTGCCACCCGAGGAGGTTCGTGCACGTGGGCATCTACACCTTGCGAAGGTTTGTGTGGGCAGTGCCGGTAGTATTCGGTGTCTCGGTACTGGTCTTTATGATGTTACACCTAGTTCCCGGCGATCCAGTCAAAATGATGCTTAGTGAGTTCCAGACAACCCAGGAACAGCTGGATTTACTCCGCTCACAGTTGCACTTGGATGAGTCGCTGCCCAAACAATACGCACGTTTTGTTTGGGGTGCTCTTCATGGGGACCTGGGATATTCAATTCGGACCAAGCGCCCAGTTAGCCGCGAAATCACCGACAACTTGCTGCCAACGCTCGAGCTTGCGTCGCTGGGTCTGCTTGTGGCCGCGATTATGGGAATTGGTCTCGGAATACTGGCTGCGCTGAAACCTCACTCGTGGGTAGATGCTAGCTCGTCGGTCTTCGCACTCCTAGGTATCTCAATGCCTAGTTTTTGGTTGGGGCTCCTCATGATTTTTGCTTTTTCCCTGCATCTAAAACTCTTCCCCGCCACTGGCGGGGGGGACCTCAAACACTTGGTGCTGCCTGCTCTGACGTTGGGCTTGACCGAGTCAGCTATTATCGCGAGGCTCACTCGTTCTAGTATGCTTGAGGTACTCCGGCAAGAGTACATCGTCGTAGCGCGATCGAAAGGTTTGCGAGAATCTGCGGTCTTGCTGCGGCATGCGCTCAAAAATGCCTTGATCCCTGTAGTCACGATATTTGGACTACAGTTTGGGCGGCTGCTGGCTGGAGCTGTGGTCGTTGAGACGGTCTTCGGCCGCCCTGGGATAGGACGTCTTATCGTCGAAGCCATCATCAACAAGGATTTTCCACTGGTACAAGGGATTGTCCTTCTCGTCTCTTGCACGTACGTTTTGGTCAATCTTATAGTCGATCTAGCATACGGCTTTCTCGATCCGCGCATTCGTTACGACTGAGGGTGCCCCTATGAGGACTTGTGCAAAAACTGACGCTTTGCCATCCAGACGAGCCTGGAGAGCAACTTCTTCACTGTGGCTGGATGCAGTAAGACGCTTGCGTCAAAGCAAGGGGGCGATGATTGGACTGGTTCTCACAATGATACTCTTTGCGACAGCCTTGTTGGCTCCTAAAGTTGCGCCGTACCCTCCGAACAAGATCAATGTCGGAGGATTTCTTGAAAGGCCGTCAGCAGCACACCTGTTTGGTACGGACCAGTTTGGTCGCGACGTATTCAGCCGAGTTGTGTTTGGTGCACGGATCTCCTTGACAGTTGGATTCGTGGCAGTAGGCATTGCTTCTGTCCTGGGCACGATCACCGGGCTTGTTTCAGGATACTACGGTGGTTGGGTAGATAACGTCTTGATGAGGCTTGTCGATGTTTTGCTTGCCTTTCCTGGCATTCTCTTGGCCCTAGCCATCGTAAGCATCTTAGGCCCAGGCCTACGAAACGTGATGGTCGCCGTTGGGGTTTCGGCAATCCCCACGTATGCTCGCCTCACACGCGGATCCGTCCTGGCCGTGCGTGAGCAACTATATATAACAGCGGCCCGATCTGTGGGCGTGAACAATACACGCATACTCCTTCGGCACGTATTCCCAAACGTGATTGCACCGCTTATCGTGGCGTCTACCCTAGGTATCGGCACGTCTATTCTATGGGCAGCAGCGCTCAGTTTTTTGGGCCTTGGCAGTCAGCCACCAGAGCCCGAATGGGGTCGTATGCTTAGTGAGGGCCGTCAATATCTGAGGGATCACTGGTGGATAGCAACGTTTCCTGGCCTTGCGATTATGATAACGGTGCTTGGCGTCAATTTGCTGGGGGACGGCCTGCGAGATGCCTTAGATCCCCGATTGAGGGCCTAGCGCGTGCCCTGCGCG
>Ga0078972_1004660_pt1 | contig 36798 bp, 37 predicted proteins | sample YelNatPaOPGAMG01_FD_67568 | JGI IMG/M metagenome (GOLD analysis project Ga0078972, IMG submission 67568) | Hot spring thermophilic microbial communities from Obsidian Pool, Yellowstone National Park, USA - OP-RAMG-01 (SPADES assembly) (version 2) | ecosystem: Environmental > Aquatic > Thermal...
TTCCTTACGATAGTTATATTTCCTGTTGTAGGAAAATAACATGTTTAGATATTGATTTGGGGTTTAGTGTAAACCAGCCGTGTGAAATTCATCATACTAAGGTGCTTCGACCAGGCTGTCAATGGACTCACGAAGGTTGCCGAGCTTTCCTTGAGTGGCGACCTGGTGAGAATGCTTATGATGGTTATATCGAGGTGTTTCAACAATTAGCGCAAGATTTAATGGAAAGTTGGAATCAAGCAGTAGTAGAAGCCGCTGCCTCACAAGCAGGTGAGATATATACAGCAACAGTACTTTCTGATGTATATTTATTTGAAAAGCAACAAGAGCAAATCACAAAAACAAAACCTTCACGGAAGTTAAAAGTTAATTGATTGGAGGAGCTTAATAAAAAAATGATATAACCCTCTATTGCCAGGAGTGGCTAAAAACCAGTCGAGACCTTCGGGTTTCCGAGATCGAAAATGTGCCTAAGCTGCTCCGTGGGAGAGGCAAAACGAGGGGAAACAAGGCCAAGTCAGGTGTGGGAAATGCCTATAAAAATCAAAATGCTTTTAACGAACAGTGCAATTAACAGCATTAAAAATCGTGAAACCTTCTGAGACGGCCAGAAATGCCCAGTTTTGAGATTTTTGGACTTGGTCCATATCCTTTTGGACTTGGTCCATATCTATGTATTGCCAGTCCAAATATCGGTTCAAATTGGGCTATTTCTGGCGGTCGCTATCATGCAATTTTTGAGATCTTTTTGACCCAGTATCGTTCCTTGACTGCATACTGGGCTTGAATATCTTTTGGAACTTTATATCTTGTAGTCTCTCTCCATGTACCAGTGATCAAAAAATCACCAACCACGGCCTTGTCCAGTTCCTTAACTTTCTCTGATATTAACTTATCTATCTCTTCAAATTCTTTTGCAATGGGCTTAAGCTCCCAGTATTTCTGTAATAGTTCTGCCATCTCAGTATCGTCTATAATATTCAATTCCTCTCGCCTAATTTCTGGAACGCAGATATGCTCATACTCGCAATTAGCACAGATAGAATCGTCATTGATGCGGTCTGGAAGAGTGTTATTAGCTACATGGTTATTTATTTGTTCGGCTTTTTTAATAAGTTCTTCTCCAAAATCATAATCCAATTGGACCCAAATCTCTTTATATGCTCCACTTGATTTGTCTTTCAGTAACATGACCCCTTGCTCCTTTTCATCCAGGAGCAAGTACAAAATCATCTGAGCTGGATATTGTCTAAGATAAGCCCATTTAGCTTTCTTCATATCGTCAAGGGTATTGATTTTAGAGAATACCGCAGGGCTCATTGATTTTATTTCGATCGGATAAGCTTTAGTGCCCACAAGGATCTTGCCGTCAATATGCCCTGTGATGTTATACTCTTTCCAAAAAAAGTCCTTCTGTTGCTCAATTACAACAAACCCTGCCTCTTGCAGATCTCTAATTGCCTGCTTTTCATACTCTTCTCCAATTTCAAATCTTAGGATCAAATCAGCAGAGGGCACCTTTTTATCCATCCACCGTGTTCTCTCATAGACAAGATACCGCAGGCATGGGTGGCCCAATTTGCTTGCTCTGTTAGTGTGGACTGGATATACTCTTGCCTTTGCCTGTTTTGCTTCCATGATCTTTTCTACTAACATCTCTACCTCCTTCTTTTAGTAATGTTTATTGGGAAATCTAAATTGTTCCATAATCAATTGTGCGTTTAACATGCCACTTGAATTTATCTGGCTTTGATTTAATCATGTTTTCAATTTGTGATTTATAAGCTGAGGGTTGATTATGAGAATTGCAGTTAGCACAAAAAGCCATGGTGATATACCACCTTCTTAGTTCAGGGGAATAGAATTCATATTCAAATAACCCTTTTCCTCCGCAGTCAGGACAATCTTCTGCGTGTATCCAATCAATCTTTTGGTGATTGTTCTTCAACCAATCTTTGTATTTTTCTTTTAATTGGGCTGGGGTGTATAACTTCCCATTGTTGTCAATCATGTAGGACAAGATGTCCTTAAGTGGCTCAAAGGGTATGTCTTCTGTTGCTTTTAAATATCTTTCAAGCTTAGCAGATGGAACACTACCAAAGAACTCAAGTGCCTCTTTTATTACTTTTTTGCGGTCTTCTTCTAACATATCAATCCTCCAGTTCTACATCAAGTTTGTCTTCCCATCGCCCTTGGTTTAACCAGGTCGCTGGGTAAGGGATGAACTTCCCACGGTCTTTTTTCCAATCATATGAGGCTTTCTGTTTGTCCAAAGCCTCCCAGATCTTGAAAATTAAATCATAAGAAGGTTTAAGTTTCATCCATGCCCTCAATGCGGCTTGCTTTGCTTTCTTTTTGGGATACCGTTTCCAGAACTCATTGAACTCTTGCAGGAGATCTTCATCTGTTATGTCTTTAGTTTCTTGTGGGGTTTTTTTGGCTTTAGGTTTCGTTTTTGGGTTTTGCTTTGGCGGTGGTAATTGTTTTGGTGGGAAAACTGATTGCAGATCAATTACTTTCTGCGGTGGGTTTATTGTTTCTCCTGCGGGTTGCTCTAATGATTCCTGAGGTTCTGAGCTTGGCGGTTGCCGTTCTTGGGAGTTCTCTACTGGTAAATAATCTAAGATTCGTTGTTGTAGATAATCGCTATCTATTTTGTAGCACGTTATCGTATTATCGCCTGTAGCATCTATTACCAAAACAACCACGATTTGCTTTTGGCGAATAGTATCCATCATTGCTCCTATCAGCAATAATTTTCCTTGTAATTTTAGCACTTCAGTATTATAGTTTACTTGGTGCCCCTCCACCAGTCCTACCTCCTTGACGAGGAACCAGGGTGTGCAGTACGTCGCCCTGGTTCTTCGTTTTATTTTAGGTTATATTTGATTCCCCAATACGCTACAAGAATAGCCTCACATTTGTTGTGATCCTTCTTGCGAGTAATCTGTATCGTTGGGAAAAGGTGCCTGACCATGAGAACTGAGGCCTCTTTGTCATGGCTAAGCCCCAGGCCCTTCTTCCACTTTTGAGGTGAAACTTCGATTACCGAACACCCGATCGTTAAAAGACAGCCCAAGATCATGCCATAATTTTTCATATAATTCCCAGAGCTTACAATGCCTTGTTGAGGCATTACTTGAGCTTTTTCCAAGAAGACACAGTGGGCCTCATGAGGAGAACATATAGAAACAATTTCCTTAAGGTCCACCTCTTTGCGTTTTCCCGCTTGGATGATCGGCATGTCGAAGGTTTTAATAACGTCAGGGTGCTGGCTTGGGGTATATTCAAGTACTGCTATAGCACCCTGAAACCCTGGATCAATGCCTACGATCCTCATTATTATTTAACTCGTTCTACTGTGATAAGAACAAGGCGTTCAAAACTGGTTAGTGGCCTATAAGGAAACAATATAGATAAGATCTTTTCTATGATAGCTTTCATTCTTTACCCCCTGATGCCCATTCGCATGCTCTTTCGTATTGCGATTTGAGCATGTCTTTGGTGCTTTCAAGGCCAATACTTTTTAAATACTCTTTAATTTCATCATCTGTTTTCCCTGATGCCTTCGCAAGAGCAAAGAAGCGTTTGCGTTGTGGCTCTGTGATATATTCTAATTCTCCGTTTTGGGATGGCGATTCTGCAGGCATGGCATGATCAGATACTTGGGATGCAACATGTTTCGGCGGAGGCTCTGCTGGGAAGGATGGCCGTTTGCGATACTCAATTTTCTGGATTCTTGCAACATCAAGACCTGCTGTTTTGAGATCGTCGTAGCTTAAATTTCTAATGCCAAGGAGTCTCGTAATCCCGTTGCCGAGCAAGTTAGTGTACGCAGCTTTCTGTACATCCGCTCTGTCAATTTCTGATGGAGGTAATTCTATGCGTTCATTATTTTCATACTTGTACTTCTTAAAAAAGCCATCTTTGCTTGATCTACTTCCAATTGCCTCAATGGTTACCCCGCCGAGGCTAAAATAACCTTTGTATGTGTACCTGAAATGTCCACCCTCTTCATGCTCAATTTCAGGTGGATCTATCCTCCAACTTATGCCAAATAGTCTCGCAACTTTTTCTGCCCCACTTGTCTGTAAGTAGGGCTTACCGTTTTGATCTACCCAATCTGCCTCATTAGTTACTGCAAGCACAAGCTGTTTGATCTTCTTGATAGCCTCAATTCTTTTCTCGGCCTCCTGGGCCACTTTGAGAAGGCTATCACTTAAAATTAACTCATTACTCCCCATTTCGATTACCTCATTCATTCTCCTTACCTCCTTCTGTGTAGTTTATATAGTCCAGTGTGGTTTCTAACCACACGGATCTATCTGGTGGCAAGTATAAAACATCTGTTGGTTTTGTGGCTAATACGCATTTGAGGTAATTGTCTATATCCATTTGGCTATCTTTATCGGTGAGTCTAAATCCATCATCTGGGATCTCATAATCGTCATCTGGGATAGGACAAAATATAATTAGATCATAGTTTTTTGAGTAGGTCAATAGGATCTTTTTGGCTAATTCATGCAAGGTAGGGCTATCAAAGATACGATACAACCAGCAATAGGCCAGAATGTCCAGCACAGAACGATCCGCAACAAAAGCCTTATGCGTGGCCTCTTTTTCGATTTGTTTATTTAAGATTTCAGCCTGGATCTCTGCTTTATCTGGATGGCAAACAATATAGGAGCAATCTGAAACATATTGTGAAATCACTTCTCTTGCTGTTTCTGTTAAAAGAGGGAGCTTTAGGGTTTTGGAAAGCTGTCTTGCAAGGGTTGTTTTACCAACCCCGTGTGCGCCTGAAATTGCGATCCGCCGATAGTGACTATGATTTTGTGCTATCTGCGTTGGTTCGATCCCCAAAGCATTAACGAGCTTGAGAACAGATCGCCTGCTGGGTAGGGCCCTGCCTGTTTCCCATTCCCAAACAGCTTGGCGACTTACCCCGCAGTGTGTTGCTATTGCCTGTAGTGACAATCCCTTAAGGCGTCTTAACTGTTTCAAGGCCGAAGGAGAAAAGTCTGTATATACTGACATTTTGCCTCCTTTCAGGGTTTCCCATAATGTGTAACAGCTTTTTATAAATGTCAAGGACTTTTTTGCATCTTATAAAAAAAAGCTTGACACATGGGTTTGGGATGAGTAAATACAAAGAAAAACATGGAGGTGCTGTGATGGAAGATACAGATCTTGTCACTGAAACCCCACAAGAGCCCGAAAGCCCACAAGAGTCCCAGGAATCCACGCCCCGCAGGAAGCCAGGCAGGCCCAAAGGTAGTAGAGATTCAAGGCCACGCAAACCCATGCGCAAACGGAGAAAAAAGTATGCCGAAGACCAGGGAGAAAAGAAGACCCTCGCACATCAAGTTTTCAAAAAAGCCAACAAGAGACTTACCATTTATGAAAAAGTAGCACGTTATCGTGGTTATAGATATAAGCTTACTTGTGCAGAGATGGCACGTAGGCTTGGGATCAAGCCTGCAACATTTGCAAGGAAGGCCAGGACTGAAGGCATAACTGCTGTTGATATGAAAAAAATACTTAACTATGACCTTCCTGGTATAGTGCTAAATAACAAGGGTATGTGTCCATTTCTCACAGAAGGTGGGCGCATACTTAAGCTTGAAGGATATAAGATGGCTGTAAAGCCTGATAAAACTGTGGTTCTAATTGAGGAACCGCCACAAGAGGAGGTGATACAGGAAATAGCAGAAGAGAAACAATGCGTGTTTTGCGGAGTTCGTGAAGGGGAAGAATCAATTTCCCCAAAGACTGGTGAAGGCTGGCATTTGACTGGCAAGGGTTGCATCCGTATAGAAAAGAACAGATGGATTTGTTATCAATGCTGTTCTGAATGTTGGATGCATGATTCATGCCCTGACAAACATCCATTCTAAAAAAGGAGGTAGGCATGGCAAAAGTAATGTATGGCCCAGCATATGTAGTTATCATGCACATACCTAAGGGGATTGATCCACTTATGGCCTTCAAGCAAATCTACCCAAACAGTTCCTGCGAAGGCTTACAGCTTGTTGCAACCACCGAAACCGAAGTTGTGTATAAAGCATTAGCTGTGGACAAACTAAGAACTAACACAAAGGAGGTATCTCTATGACTATGTATTTGCTTGAGACCACTATCTTACCTAATATCGGGACTTACAAATTATCTAATGTTACCTTTGAAGAAGCAAGGGAGATAGCATCACAAGCGGTTAGTGCTATCTGGTGTGAACCCCTTGCAAGATATTTAAGCGAATTATTAGAACTTCCAATCTCTGTACAGAAGACAGTAAAAATGGACCCTGGGGATATTGCGCTGATCTTCACAGTTTATTGCAGAACGTCGTTTATGCAAGATTTGACACTTAAAGAATTGCCGACATGTCCAGCTGAAAAGCTTTTGGAATGCCCATTTAGCCTATTCAAGCTTGAGCGGATTGAGTAGGCCGAAGGAGGAAGCTAATGGTCGAGAGAGAGCCTATCAAAAAAATCTGCCCCTGGTGTCATAAAGAGTTCGAGACAACAAATCCACGGGTTAAGTTTTGTTCCAAGGCCTGCTACAGGAAGGCAAACAACGCAAAGCACAGGAGTCAGGAAGTTGTATGCCAAATCTGTGGCAAAGTATTTTATGGAGCGCCAAACTACAAGTATTGTAGTGATGAATGCAAAAAGATTGGGGTTACCCGTATGATAGAAGAAAGGCGCAAAAAGAAGCAAACAGGTCGCTACTATATTTGCCCTCGGTGCAAAAAAAAGCACAAGCAAGGAAATAAACGCATAGATAGCAAGTGGCAGTACTGCAAGACTTGTAGATATATAGTTGATTATACCTCAAACTATGATGAGAATTGGATCTATATGGTTTAACTGATAACAAAAAGGGATAATTCAAAGTAACAATTACTGCTCTCTGCCTGGAGGGGAGGATTGGAGATCTTCAGGCAGAGGGTTTTACACAAATTTTATACCAATCGCCTCAAGCTTACTTATTTGCTCTTTAATTTCATCAAGCAGGTTGTACTCTTTATCGATCCTAACTGCTTTCACTTCATCTCCTATCTTCTTTATCCCTTTGATCACATCATCGATCGTATTAGCACCATACACTACTGTGCATACGAGAGTACCACCTTTTGCTGCATAGTATTTGCCCCCCACCTTATAGCCAGTGCTAAACTTGACATATTGCCTGTACTTATCAGGGAATTTCACTTCAAGACTTGTGTCCTGTAACTCACTGGACCTCAAAGGCAATACTCCCCAATACTTTTCTTTTACATCAAGCTTGACCTTTTCGTTATTAGCTATCTTGGTAACAACATCAGGATAATTCCTGATTGCGGTTGTGAAAAGGTGCCCAAGAGGATGAGGAATTCTACAAGTCATATCTATCAAGTAATCTTTATTCTTGTTCACCAGTCTCTGTTCTGTGCTAACAAAGCACCTATAATCAAATTTAGATAGTTCTTTCATTAAATACGGCTCTGTCCTTTTAAACCAGTCAGGAGTCCTTTCTGACCATACTCCGATATAAGCCCCACTATTTTCTATTCCCCACATGACAGGTAAACAAAAACCATTCGCAGGAGAGAAGATGGCATCAATCCCAACCTCAACCGCATCCTTGATCTGGTCTTCAACAATAAACTCATATTGATCTGCAAACCTACCCCATTTCGCCCTAAGCAGGTCCAGGAGGGGTTCTACTTCATCGTAGGAAGGCGATAGAAATGTTTCACAATCTCCCCTAAACACGCTAATCTTTACAACGACATCTTTAACTTCCTTCAACAGTTCTCTAAGTCTTTCAAGGCCTATAATTCTCCATGCTTTAGGGACAGGCAAGCCAGATTTCTTTAGCCATTTCTTTAAATACCACCTATCAAGTTCCAAATGCTCTCCTCTACCTGCTCCAAAGCAAGCTTTCCCGTGACGTCGTAGGTAGTCAACAATATCTCCGAAGCCCACATCAAACACAGCTATCAGGTCCACTTTATCCACGTGATAGAAAGGGAACATAACTTTATGTATGCCTTCCATACCAATGCCACATGAAAAGTCGTTAAAGTGAGGAAAAGCATTCATAAAGTGTGTCCAGTAATAAACATCATATACAGAGGATAATCTAATGGCATGTTCAACTTCTATACCTGTGCCAAACACAAGGGCAGTCTTTTTGGCCATTACTCTTCCTCCTCAATCTCATTTGTAGGAAGACCATACAAGCTTTCCAACCGCCATACCTCAGGCCTTGCTACCTTGGGGGCTTTCATCATTTCAGATATTTCAGGATACAGCATCTTAAGTATGTGCCTTTTAATAGCACCGTCATCTGGCAATACAATCCTATGAAGCTCACCTATTTCTGCATACCTAATAGCATCTGTTATAGCATTAACATATAGATCCTGAACTCTATTTATATCGCCTAACACCAACGCCCTCGCTATTTGTTCATTCAGAGAAGTTGTCTTCTCTCTTCTCTCTCTCAGCATGCTATTTATAACATCACGTTTTTCAAATGCTTTAATGTAATCTTTGGGGGAAAATCCCAAGGATTTCATGATAGTATCATAAAGAGACGGTGCATATATTAGTTCACCTGAAGGTGCTCTTGCCCCCTGTTCGTTGTACCATCTCATGGCAACCATAAAGTTTCGGACGCTTTCAGGAGCTATGTTCTCTATAGCTCTCATGCCATCTCTGTGTTGTTGCCACACTTGGTAAGTCCTAACAGCTTTAAGAGGTAAATCAATAGGAATACCAATCAGAAACTTAAGGATGTTGTAAACAGGGTTTCTGTTTTCATCAAACATTGAGACATCAAGCGGATTCAAAGCCCCACCTATTGAAACTCCTACAGCCACCCCAGGTAGACCATAGAGGAAAAAGTCTGCGATCTGATCCCCGTATTCCTCTGAAATTTGGTTGGCTATAGCTCTCACATCTGAGGTGAATGCATTTTCTCTATCTGCAAGCTTGTTATAAGCCCAATGCATTGCTCTAAAAATATCACCCATAAAGGGGATTGCTGATATTCCACCTGCAAGGAAATGTAAGCTTAGCATCGTAGCCAATGCTTTGTACTGGCGTTCACTTATCAGTTGCTTTACTCTTGCAAGCCAATTATAGGCGAACATTCTGAAGACAAAGAACGGTCTCAAAGGCCCTCTTGCTATGGAAGGCAACCCCATGGTGCTGTAATCAAACTGAGTATCCCTTATGGCATTCTCGATGAACCTAAACATTTCATCGCCTTTGAGCCCTTTATATTTTGCTATTTGATAAAACGCCGAGGCGGCATGGTACCTATTCATCATTTCTGCTTCTTTAAAAGCAGTCATCATAAGATCCTGGATTATATCCCAAACTGGAGTAGTGGGTTCTTCTGCCTTTGTGTATCCAGCAAGCTCTCTTGTAGCTTGAGGATACACTTCTTCCTTCGCAACAAGCTCATCTATTATCCTCTTGAGCTCAGGATCCAGCTTGGAAAATTTCGCTGTTCTATAAGCCAATGCATCTTTGTAAGCTTTAGCAAAAATAGCAGTAGCCCGTGGAGCACCAACATATCTTAGCATCCAAGGGTAAGTCATGAGTAAAGGTTGTGTGGCATTCACTGCGGCGGATTTGAGATTTAGGCCAAGATACCATACACCAAAAAAGCGGTTAAGCATCATGAACTGCTGTTTGCCTGACATTAGGTCTTTGTAGTATCTATTTAAAACATCAATCAAATTGAAGTCTCTTTCAGTATCAAATCTGGCCATCTCTTTTCTGAACTCTGGAACAAGCTTGCTGTTAGTTACAGCTCTTGTTAACCTGTGCATATATGAGGCGAATGATCTTTTTAAATTCTTTTCCCACCCTGGCACCATTTTGGCGGGGAGCATATGAACTTGAAATCCAGCTCTCCCTACTCCCCACTTTGTAACCATCTGATCGAGTGCTACTAATAAATCTTGCCCAGTTAAAGTAAGAGCACCAGCTTTTTCAAGATCCATGATTGCAGATCTTAAAACAGTCACAAGGAACGGGGGCAGTTCATTAGCAACATCATAAATCGGTTTGTAATTCTTTCCCCAGGAGACCTGCCAATCAGGGTTCTCTTTCTTAAGCTGTCTGGCAAGACTTTCAACTTCCTTGAGTTTATCCACGTGTGCAAGATACCCAGTTTTGCCATCAGGGGTTTTAGCTAATACAAAGTATTCCCCGTATCGCTGGGCAGGGAAGTAATACTGATCTGCAAGCGCATCTACTTTTTCATGTAGATCTTTAATTGCTTGTGCTTGCTTAATAATGTGATCTGAGGCATTTGTTGCCTTTAGCTCTTCAATCAGCCTATTTGCTTCAGCCACGTTGCGAGGCTTATCATATCCACCCTCAAGCCTTGCATGAGTCAAAAGCATATCTCTTACATACAAATCCATCGCCCTGTGGGTAAAGCTATCGATTTCCCTGATTGCCTGAATCTCTGCGTCTGTAAAGCCTTTTATCCTCAGCTCTTCCTCTGTGATGGGCGATTGGCTCCTCGTTCTCTTGCTTAATCTCAATGACTCAATAAAGTCGAACACTCGTTCTGGTTTTCGGAGCCTGAAAAATGTGAGAGTAGCCTTTAACTCCTCGTGCAGAAGTTTTCGTGGAACTGTTTGCATCAAATGAAGAATACCCAGGGCAGGTACGGTTTGGGGAAACTTTTTTCTTAGTGTGCTTTCAAGAATGAAGAGCTTTCGTAGCTGTTTAATGCTTTTGGCATCCCCAAAATACTTCACAGGTTCAGGCAGATCTCTGAAGTTTATGCCCTCTTTAGCAAGTTCGTTCTTCAGGGTCTCCATTGTGGTAAAGCTGACAGTAAGTGCTCCTTTCTCGCTTTTGAGTAACTCGGACGCTGAGGTGGGAGTAGCTTTACCATATGCTTCTTTTTCAGCTTTAACCACATCAGCAAGTTCAGGAGACTTATTGTTCTTCAGATCCTTCTCATAGTCCCCACGGTTTTGTATTGGCTCATCCAGGACGGTGGCCTGTGCCACTTCTTCTGGAGGTATATGCTGGATCTTTTCAAGATACCTGAGACGGCGTTTAATTGACTTTAAATAGTTCTCTATCTCTATCGACTCTTGATAAGGTGTAATATATGCTACGGGTTCCCCTTTATGTATAACTTCAACAACGGCAAGGGTTGGGTCAGTTTCATTGCTTCTAAGTTTTATTTCTACATTACCATATACCTTAGTTACCCAATCTATATCGTTAGCTGGGGCCAAATAATACCTCTCCCCAGCTTTTATTATAACTGTACTTACTTCTTTGTTTGGAGTTTTTGCTTCCCCTATAATTACAGCTGGCGTAATACGGCTATATTTTGTTACAATCTCCTGTGTTGATCCTGGTATTTGGCTAATGTTTGTTTGCTCACTTTTAAATCCACTGGGGATGTTTCCTTTGGGAAATTTAAACACTGCTGCACCTCTTCCCACAAATCCGTCAGCAGTTTGGATAATCTTTCCAGAAATAGAATATGGCCTACGAGGGGCATAAATATCTACGTAATTAAGTTCGGCGGTTTTATCAACTTCATTTCGGGTAAGCTTTTTGAATTGTTTGCTTTTGTAAGTCTCAGGTGGTGTGAACTCAAATTCGGCATCGCCAGCGAGCCTCTCCTTTTCACTTATTTCTACTTGTTTTGTCTCCTTAGCAACCTCGGCAGGGGGCTCTTCTGTAGCAGGTTTTGCGATTGTCTCTGCTGGGCTCTTCTCTGGTTCTTTTGGCACACTAATAGTTTCTGGAGATACCTCCTCACGTCCAGGTTTAGGAGCTGGTTTTTGGGGAATTTCTAATTTTAGTCCTGGGGGTGTAGGTTCCCTCACAAATCCTCTCTCAGAAGGCAGGATCAGCCTCGGCGTTTCACTTTCCTTGTATTCTTGTATCTTAGCTCTTCCCACTTCTGGTTCTGGGCCTTCAGGCTTTTGTGGTGTTTCAATGTAGTATGTCTTACGGGCTACCTTCCCCTCTGGGGTAAGCACTATGCGCTCCCTTGGCTTTCTCACCTCAGGGAGTTCTATAGGGGTTCGATATTCAGAAGATGGATAGACTTCCTCGGCCAGCTGGTAAGCCCTATCATCACTGTAGCCTTTGCGTTTAAGGAAATCTATGAATTGTAGCTTTGGATCTTCTGGCCTCTCTCTTTCAATGATCTTTTCTATCTTAGATGGCACTTCTTCAGATGGTTCTTTAGTAGCAAACCTCTCTGTCGCTCTTTTATCGAGTTCTTCTAATTGCTTGGCTAACGCAGTTTCTTTTTCAGTTTGTGCTCTTACGTCTGCCAACATTTGTTCCTTGGCAATCTTTTCGGAGGCCTTAGTTCTTTCGCTGGCAGGCGTTAAAGTAATCCCTATTTGCTCTTCGATCTCTCTTAGAATAGTTTCCTGGGCATGTGGCGGGAGATCCTTAATAGCATCTCTAATTTCTTCTATAGTTAGCTGTTCCCCTTTGAAGGCCTTGAATAGATTATAGGCATCCGATGAAATTTCTTGCCTCTTGAACCTGCTTATCACATCCGCAAGTTCTTTATCTGCCATAGCCTTCTTGGCAACCTTGTAGGCATGCCGTTGGGCATATTGCTGGTATGTTTTGTATTCTTTCCAGGCCGTTTTAGCAGTCTTAGCTTGTTCAGGGTCAGTTAGATCAAACCCCAGCTTATCTGTAAACTCATTGAAACTTTTGAAATTAGTTTCATATATTTCTTTGGGCAAAGGCACAGTAATAGGTTTAGATGCAAGAGGATCAAGTTTGCCTTTTACATACCCATACCCATGAGTTACCCCAGTGAATAATAGAGGCCACAAAGCAAGCTCTGTTACTCCTGCCGCCAATCTGGCAAGTTCTTCAGATCCTTCCCTCTTTCTACCCTCTTCTCCCTGGGCTTTTCTTATGCCTTCATAGAGTAGATCTGACAGCTTGGCCATGCCATAGTGCAAGATTTCCCCTGCAGGCGATATTGGTTTACCCACAATGGGGATTTTCCCAATGGTTTTAGCTGTTAGTTCTTCGCCTCCCTGGATAACCTTCTTGCCAGTTTCAAGAGCAGGGGTTAGAAATTCCCCTCCTTGCAAAACACTTTTAATACCTGCCCCCAGCCCAGCGAGAGTCCCTGCTATACCACTAATTGCTTTGGGAGCCATCATCGCTAAAGCACCTGGAGCTGTTCCCCAAAGTAAAGCTTGTGCGCCAAGCTCTCCTATGCTGGCTGGGATTTCCTTGGCAGTTTGGAGTAAGCTCCAATCTGAAACAGCTTTTTGCCCTGTTAGTGTCTCTTGTATCTTTTGTGTAAGCAAACCAGGCCGTTGGTCAGGCAATCGGGACCAGTTGTTATTAATGGCTTCTCTAATCTCGTCTTCACTCATAGAAGACGGGAATTTAACGGTGATGTTCTTTTGAGGGATATAGACCGAGATTAGATCTTCTTGTTGGGTCCTTTCTTCTTCATCCATCCCCAATCCTCTATTTCCTGAAGATCAAGCTACCATCTGGTCCTACTTCAAACGACCCCTTTGATTCTTTCTCTTTCGGTTTTGTTGCTCCAAGCCCTTCTTTAATTCTTTCCTGGACCTTTTGTTGAACTTCTGGAGGGATTAACCCACTCAATATATCAGGTTTAGTAGCCCATTCAAGCTTTTCTATTTGTGCTGTGTTTATCTCCCCAAAAGGTCCCATAAGTTGGGTAAATCCGTCTTTGTAATAAATTCTTTCCACAGGAACTTGTTGGCCATTTTTCAATGTGGCCAACATCTTTTCTACCTTATGCACACCGCCATGTCTATCTATGTCCACTTGCAGTTTTTGCCATGTCAAATCTGCCTTTTCTTGAGCTATCTGTGCTTGGATAGCTTTAAGTTGTGCGGCACCTAATTGCTGTTGAAGTTGCGTTTCCAGTTGTGCGAGTTTAAGTTGCCTTTGCTGGTCAAGCTTATCAATGTTCATCATATATTCTTTGTATAGCTTTAAGTCTGATAGCAACAGATGTTGATTAGCAGTCTGTATCCGTTGTCTTATCATAGCAAGATTTTGCTGGAGAGCATCTATCTTATTCTTATTCCTTGTAGGGTCTTGTTGTAGCTTGGCTAAGTCTCCCAGGATCTTATCTTCTTCAGCTAACAACCCCTGAATTGTAGCTTTGGTTACTTTTTCAGTCAATCCAGATTCTATAGCTTGGGTAGAGCTAAGAACCTTATCAAGTGTTTGTAGCCTCACTAAGTTTGTGTAGGGTCTCCCATTTTGATCGTAGTCCACTGCGATGGAAGATAAAAAGGGATCTTTCAAGATAGTCTGGATCGTAGTGGAAGGCACTATCCCGCTTACCTCAATGTCTTTAACAGGGATAGGCTTTGACATTTCCTGTGCTTGGGATTGTTGTATGCCCGCAGCTATAGCAGTTTCCGCACTAAGTTCTGGAGACGATACCACCCCAGGCTGAGGTATAGCTGGTTGTTTTGTCTCCCCTTGTTCGCCTAAAGGGATGGGGCGAAGTAATGATCGTGCTTGTTCTGTTTGAAGTTGGGCCAAAGCTCCTTCTGCCTGGCGTTTTTGAACTTCATAGGGGAATAGTTCCTTGCTTCTTCTCATCTCTTCTGCCAGCTGTTGCATCTGCATAATTTTAGCTACATTTCCAAGAGCCTGGCCTGTAGTGCCAACAGCCCTTTCTACGCCTGTAGCAATGCCACCCAAGTATTCTCCTAAGCTTGCCATAGCATCCTCCTGGAATACTTAGATAATGTCATCTTACCCAGGAACTTGCATATCTTTTCTCCCATCTTATAAAAAACTCGTGCCCATATTCTATGCTTGTATTCCCTTGAGACCCTGTTAGCTATATCTTCCATAATAGGAAGAGTTATCTTGTACACTATCAGTGCAAACAGCTTGCTCCGTCGCATTAAAGAAACAACAGGAACGGCCCATAGGTAGTATCCAGCTCTCACTTCCCAGGGCAATGTATCAGTAAACTTGTGGACAGTTCCGAACAGATCCTCATCTATAAAGCCTTGTCTGTATAGTTCGGTGCATATTACTGTGAGCTTGCTGGCAAGGCCACCAACTGCTCCTCCAACTATAGTCCCTATGCCAGGCAGAATAGCACTCCCTACGTATGCGCCCGCAGCAGTAGCGGCACCAGTCTTTGCGGCTTTTCCCCAGTCTCCTGTGGTTAGGCCTTGAAGTCCAGCGCCTATTATCCCAGCCCAACCCCAACCTGGCACACTACTTGCAAAACCACTTATACCACCACTTGTTGTACCTGACATAAGCCCTGTAGCTGTGGCTTGCCCCATAGCAGCACCTGCCCCTGCAGCACCTCCGCCACCAGCTGCTACTGCTGCCCCAGTGCCAGCCATACCTGCAAGGATAGGCTGTAACATCTTATATTGCATGTATCCCATACCTGCCATTGCACCTAATTGCGTAAGGCCAGATATGGCTTGTGCCTTCTCTTGTTTTCTTTCTAATTCTTCTGCTTGTTGCGTTTTAATATCAAATTCCCTTCTGCGTTCGCCAAGTTCTTTTTCAAATCGTGCGGTTTGCATCCAGGGCTCATATACCCCAGCTAAAGCTCCTTTAAGATACGATGCAAGTTTATCTTCTGGGATGGCAGGTTGCCCTAAAGCTCTCCTAACTGCTTCTTCGTTTAGGAGAGTTTGTATTGCTCCAGTTACAGCAGGATTATAGCCATCCATAATTATCCCTCCCTTCCTATAATTTTACCTCGGACAGTAAGGTTAATAAGCTCTATTTCACTATTATTATTAGGAGTTACCAAAATATCAAAGTAAAATGTGTTCCCTATAAGATTAAGATGATGTAGGTCTGACTTAATCCCATTTTCTCCTAATAAAAACATAATAAATTGATCTGATACTTCTTTATCATTATCATTGTACCCTTTTATGGCTATTTGGGCTGTTCCAGCGTCAGTACCAGAAAAGGTAGCAAATGCCTTAATCCTTCTTACATTGGCCTGATAAAGTAGTGTGTTTGCAAACGGTTTAATCCCACTTTTAAGATGGCAATCATACTGAGCGCCAAGCATTGTAGTGCCAGTATTAAGTTCTACAATATTTTTGTCTGTAAAACCTATTAGCTTTTGCTCTTCTGGCCCATTATACGTTGCCCCTCCAATAAGAGGGGAATTTCCCCTATCCATCTGAGACCATTTCTTGTGTATAAGGTCAAAGAGATATTCTTTGTATTTAGCCCCATCGTGTAAAATAAGATGGAGTCTCGAATTGCGAACATCATAAAAAGTAGCTACTCTGTGTCTGAGTATCTCGTAGTTAGGATCCATGAATATGTTAGATATATCATCTGATATTGTGATAAGAGAGGCATTATCGAAAAGATACACCCCAGCAGGCCCTGCGAAAAGAACCACTGACCTATTTACTCCTTCTGTGATTCTTATTCCCAAGTCACATACAGCTACTGCGTTTGGGGACATAGCTCCTATACTTTTAGATACGGCAAGTATCTTCGTATCATCTTGTTTTGTCCCCTGCAGATAGTATAGAGATCTATCTTTAAATAAAAGCAGTGTTTCTGAGATGTCATTCCCATATCTTGAAAATAGGGATACTACTTTCCTAATCGGTTCCGCATCTCCCACATAGGCAGTAATCGTTTCTTCGCCAGACCAGATGTAGGGGCTCATTGGTGCTGATATTTTAACTTCGTTCGCAGATCCAGATAGTAACTCTCTCCCAGCTAAAACAAGCCTGCCGTTCCAGGAAGTACACGAAATATAACTTGAAAGTTCCTCGATAGCTGGGATTACCTCTATTTGATCTACAAAGACATTTGCGCTTAAGGCAGAACTCCATTGGAGCTTGTAGTAATATAGTGGCGTATCGGTATTTATTGTAGTTTTCCGTTCTTGGTTTGCGCCCGCAGGAGTAAAATACACAACACCGTCATGGTTAAAAGATTTGCCGTTTCTGCTTGTCTCATCTGAAATAGAATCTACTGCAACCCAATCACTCCCGTTGTGATAATACACGTTTAAAGTGCATGCGTTTTGGTTAGCCCATGTCTTACCCTCATATTCAGTTGCGAATGTGACCCTGAATCCCATGCATCTGACCACACTACCTATATATATTTCAGTGGCACCATCAAGCCTCATGGTTGTTTCTGGGCTTGGGATGTATGATGATGAGCTAAGCCAAGTAAGGACAGAGTCTCGCTTGGAAACTTGTATGGTGTGGTCTGTATAGTTACCCTGGTTTGATTTCAGGCACGAAGCAGGTGGGAAGGTCTGCCCACTCCAGAGATTGGGGATTTGTTGAGGAATAGTATCGCAAGTTAGGTAATAAAGGGTGATATTATCAGGGAGAGTCTGCGAGCCTATTAGTCGTATCCTATACCAATATAACTGCATAGTATACAAATATCTGTATTTGTCATTAGGCCATTTAGCAGTTATATCTTCTGTAAAATCAAAGCTAATTTTACCTGATCTGGTAAAGCCAATTGTGCCATCGGTTATACTTGGTGCTGTTTCCCATGTACTACCTGTCCATCTGCTAACGGATATGCTACTGCTTACAGTATTGGGTTGCGTCAAATAAACATTTATGCCTCTCAATGCTAAGGGCGATCCAATATATAATTCAATATACCCATCATTTGTTTTTTTTAGGGTAGCTTTTAGATTAGGATCTTCTGTAGCAACTTTATCGGTAATATCAACATATTGCAGGGAAGGCTCAGCAAGCACAACCTTTACATCATCTATATGCACAGCAGCGGGGTCTGATTCCACCATTACAGAGCCACTAAAAGCAATCGAACCTGCATCCGCTCCAGCAGTGATAATTTCGCTATAGGTCCCTAAATTATTTCTGGGAGTACCACTTGTCCCACCTAAGATGGGTGTGATCTCAAAATATATTGGTGACCCTTCTACAGCTGCAATCGTAAAAGTAACTATATAGTTTTTGTATTTCTTTAAGTCAGATAATGTTTGGCTTAACTGACCTGGGGAAGACCCACTGTTTAATTTGGCCATTTTGATCCCAGAATCCCAAGACCAGAGATTCCCCCATGTCCAATAGTCGTTTGTGTTAAAATCGCCATTTTTCACTATATCGTCTGATGTGCCAAATGGTATCGAATTTATAACAGCCCCTACTCTATGTTCATCTCCTCCGTATATTATATTATGAAACCCATTCGTAAAAACTATAGTATTGTCTGGCGCTATAGTGAATTGGCCTTTCAGATTTCCTTTGTACTTGATCCATTTTACTGTGCCGTCTTCAATGATATCGTTGTAATTATAGTCATCAAAATTAGGTGGAGTCTCCCCAGTTAGGCCAGATTTAGCACAATATAAGAAATAATCTGGTGGAGATGATATACGAGGTGCTACAAGTACGACATTACCCGCGTTATAATAAGCCCAGGATAAGTAATACCATGCTATAACTCGTTTCCTCAAATATGAAGATGGATTGCTATAGGTAGATGGAAGATCCTTTACATAATATAGGGAAGAGGCCTCAATAGCAGTAGTTGAATAAGTATCATTAAGGTAAGTCTGGTAGGCTATAATCTTTTCGCCTGAAATCTCACCTGAAATAAAAGCACAAATAGCCCATTTTTCAGACGATGATAATTGCGCCATACCTTTAGCAGTTTTTATCCCATTTTGCGTATATACAAAATTAGTAAGTTCCGAGAAATCGTTCTGCCCTATTAGGAAGGAGGAATGGGATGTAATTAACTTCCCAGTGAAAGGAACATCATGGTAAAAGTCCTGGCTTGCAGTGATGTTAGCCATATTCTCCTCTTAGAGCTACACTTCTTTCTTCCATTGCCACTTGATCTGCGGCCTGTACTCAGCACTCTTAATAGGAGCATATCTCCTAATACCTGCCTCAAATATCATGAAGTATTTATCGCCATATACTGGTTCTCTGTCTTTGTATTTATATAACCAGCATATATAGCAAGCTACTGGAATGAGTAGATCCTGTGGGATGGGAATAGGCCTATAAGGAGAATATATCGGTGGAAGTGTATGGTAATAGTATATGTCAAGATCAAAGTTCTCTGATGGTGTGGGATAGAATGTTATTATATTGATAGGCGGACGGGTAATAACATATTTTTGATTCACATCTATAGATGTTGGTGGTACTGTTGCTATGATAAGAGTAGTTGGAGAAATATAGTCCACAATATAGCCATTGTAGACATATACAGTATGCTCTAAATGGATTGTTCCACCTACGAAGCTCTGGAAAAAGTACGCTCCCAAATCTGTGAGTTGGACTTCACCATTTATAGGGTAAGCAGCTTGGCTTGCCATTCCTCTTATTGTTGAATCAGAAAATCTAAAATTTAAAGTATAGTTTGTAGGTATCTTTGCCGTGACTGATTTATCTAACCCAAGATAAGTTCCATAGTCTATATAAGAGATCTTGTTGTTCTTATAGTAGATAACTGGTTCTGCGTAGTCATCTGTGGATCTGGCAAAAAACTTTAAAAAATCGTATGGCAAGGCATAAGAGGCTTGCCCTGCTAATATGTTAATGGTGCTTTGCTTGATAAATAACTGAGTCCTTCTAACTACTTCCCTTAATGCGGCATTCAGTAACTCGTAAGTAGTAGCGTCATCAATGAATGATGAGGTTTCTGCTTCATTTATGAGGCTATAAACTTTTGATATTACTGTTTTGGCATCCATTAGGGCCTCAAGATTTCAACATTAGTTGGCTCCCCTAAAATTTTCCTGCCTATTTTCCACATTAACTCTGCTTGCGTCCTACTCACCTTCCCTTTCACGGGTTTAATGTTACATGCCATGGCCCATTTGAGTTCCATATCATTCAAAGAGATAGCAGGTTCTGCCATTCTCCTTGCTTCTTCACTGGGATCCACTATTCCTCTCTCCATCTGATCCCTGGGGAATAGGGAATTAGCAATCTTTTCCGATAGAGTACTAACTACTTTGGCAATCATATCAATGCTCTTTTTATTGAACTTTGGTATGGCATCGTTCAGTGATTGGAGCCTTTCCTTATATGTTTTCAGCTTCGCATTGAATTCCCCTCTCCTGCCGTCAGGGACATAACCTTCTTTCAGGGCATATTCCATCCTGGAGATAGTAGCTTCAAGCTCTTCTCTGTAAGCAGAATTGTACCACAATGGTAGGGTGCTTGCGATCTTTTTGCCGTCTGGGGACAAATCAGATTGTGTAAATACTGTAAAGTCTGGATTTTCCCAATCATCAACATCTGTTCTAATAACCTTAGTAGGTGTTGCTACCGCCATACTTACCTCCTCTCGCTGTTTAGTAGTTTATCCCCTATGGCCATGAAGGCCACAGGGGTTATGTTATTTATACAATAGATCCAAAGATCCCACGCCAGTTAATCCATCCACAACCAAATGAGCTATAAACACTGTGCTTGATTGAGAAGGTTTCAAAGTCTGTAATTGTGGCATGTTCCTCTTTGATCCTATCCAGCCAAATCACAAATTGCTTGAAGTACCTTGAATCAATCAAAAACCAGTTGGTGGTGGATACCTGATCAAGATATACCCAAGGTATAACCTTAAATGCCTTGTACAGGACATTTATAGCGTGATTTGCTGTAGTAGGATCTAACTCCGATTCTGCTCCTGACCTGGGATCATAGCCAGTAATTTCAAGTGCAGCATCATACAACGATACAGGCACCACAAGAGTATCAGGCATCACATCAATCGGGTTCCCAACATCGTCCTTAAATTTCATCATGGTTACCCTTGCAGCAGCCAGGGAGGTCTTACTCAATGCAGATGTTCCATAGTTTGTGAACCCTGAGGCAGTGGACACTCCACTTTTGGTTGAATGGTTACCACATAGAGCAACGCCTTCTTCGTTTTGCATAAACTCCCACGCAGCAGAGAATGCATAATTGAAGATATTGGCGGCTCTTTTCTCTTTCGTCCTTGCCAGACTACGCCCAAGGGCTTGCTGGAAGTTTTCCATAACCCTAAATTGCTTGGTGTCTATGAGTCGCCTTTCGATCATAACGCCAGCAGCAAATTCCTGGGTTTCTATTCTTGTCCAGAATCCAGGAGCAGGGCTAATATATTCCAGCTTCCCGTCAAACTTAGGAATATCAGGCAAAGATCCTACATCCCAATATTCCTCGGCAAGCCTATTAGTTTTATCCACCCCAAACAGTTGCGGAGCAACTAACTTAGTTGGGGAGAGATAATCTTCAAGGACTTTGGTAAGGTTCCTATCAAGGAGTTTTGCAAAATTCTGTAAAGTTATTAGATCAGCCATTGTTTACCTCCTATGCAAACCTAAAAGTTACAGTTTCTTGCCCAGGCACAGCCAGATTAACTTCTTCAACTATAATGTAGTAGTAGTTGGAAAGAGCATTTGCTGGGTCTACATACATGCTAAGAGAGTCAAACTGTACTTTTGATTGGCCAAGTGTTACATTAGCTCTTACAAAATAATCTGATGTCGCTATTGCGTAAGGCCAATATACAGGGAAATTAGATGTAGTTTTAGAACCATCGTTGCTATCATTACCGTTGACCCTGTATATGCCTTTGTTAGCACCTGAACGGCAGTAGAATACAGTGTTGTAGTCTACTGTTCCTTGTGAGCTTTCAGCTTTAGTTATTGTAGCACCTGAGGCATTTGCATCAGCGGGGTGAAATTCTGTTAATGCTCCGCCGAATGTTCCTTGAATGACTGTATCCTTCCCTATAAGCTCAACCTGAACCATAGGGATAGGATCTCCAAGGCTCCACATCCCCTGTGCTCCTTGCCATTTACGGGCCTTTTGATCAGATTGACTTTGGGCGCCTGTTATGTAATCGGTTTTATAGGTAGAGCTATAAGTAGGATCTTTATCATTAGTAGCCACTACAACACCAATAGGCCTTTTTGTATCGCCTAAAGTAGTCGCAGATCCAAGAGGGAATACAAGCCCACCTATAGTCGTTACCAGTTGCCCTACATATATTGTTTGGCCGTTGGCTACGGGCAACCATATAGTACCAAGGCCAGATTCCTTTGCTACTTTAAACATATCATAACCTCCTTCTATTTAGCTTTTCTGTTTACACCAGCTTTCGGGCTGATAACTTCGGTTTCCATTGCGGCCCTAATGTCATCATCCTTCAAGCCAAAGTATTCTGCCAGTTCATACGATGTAGGATCAAGATTATATTTTTTACCATAGTCCGATGTATTAGACCTGGAAGGGTAATTAGGTGAATCACCACGTCCTTTGTAAGTTTGCCTCGATAGAACTTCTACTTTTGCCTTTAAATATCCTATCTCAGCATCCTTAACAGGGTCGCCAGTGAACACCATATTGTATTTGTCTGCCCACGTGTTGTAAATCTCGGTCCTGAGACTGCTGTCCTCTTGACCAAGAAAGGTTTGGAATGTTTTGACATAAGCATTTTCATATTTAGTTTTCTCTTCCATCCGTCGCCTTTCCCGTTCTTCGAGGAGCTTCAGGACATCCTTTTTAGTAGTAACCACCTCATCATCCTCATCATCATTGGATTCATCATGAGGATAATCTTTTGTAGATCCAGGTTTGGACACACGGTCCACGAGGCTCTCCAGAAGTTTCTTTTGTTCCTCCAGAGTTGTTGTCAGAGTAGTCATCATGGTTTCAAGGTACTTAACCTTCCGTCCAAGGCGAGAGCGTTCTGCTGAGTCGTCTTGTGGCGGTTGGGAGTCCTTTCCACCACCCTGAGCATCTGGGGAAGGAGTGCCGTCTTCCTGACCTACTGTCTGTTGCCCTTCTTCTGGGTCTAACTTTTCAAAATCTACCATGTATCCTCCTATTCAGTTTGGATAACTTCTTGTGAATTCTCATATGTTATAATATATGAACTCCATTTCTGAATCAAGTCAGTCAATATCTTATACTCTATTTTATCATGATCTGTTGATTCTAACGAAGCTATCTTTTCCAGGGCTTTAGCATGCATATTTACAAGATCGTTCAGGATGGCTTGCCCTACGTCTGTTTCTATAGCTTCAACGAAAGGCTTTATCTTTTTAAGCAAAACAAGAGCTTGATTTTTGATGGTAGTTGTATTCCTCAAATAGCTTGTAGGCGATGTGGTAATGCCTTGAGGCCTATCGTGTCTCATTTATATCCCCCTTGCTGTTTGTTCGCCCAAAGACATCTGCATACCGTATTGGTTCGATGAGGCAACCTCTTTTGGTTTGGGTGCCTTGCCTGTGGAGATGGGTTGCCCTTGCTCTTGCTCTTGTGTCGGGCTTCCCTGGAATAATCTTTGTAGTACACTATACTCCCCACCCATTAGCTTCAGGATTTCCTGCAAGATATAGTTCGCAACATTGATAGCTTGAGGATGCTTGAGATTAGAAACGATTTGGAGGATATTAATGTAGTTCTGGATCTTATTTCTTTTTGATTGTTCGAGTTCCACTGCTGAGGTAACTGGTTTATAGGTATAGTCTGCATCTGGGTCAAAATAAACTATCAAGTCTCCAAGGATTTCTCTTGCTGTTTCTTCTCTCATGTATTGATATGCCATCTGAAGCATGATCCAATAGAGTTCACAGTTAAATGTGTACTCAAATGAAAGCGCCTTATATGACATTCTCGTATCTGCTCTTTGCTCTGCACCTGCTACAGCAGTTGCTGTAGTAGAAGCCTTTATAGATCCGATGTTCCCCATAGTAGTAGGGAATATGGCTCTTACCTGCTGTAGTTCATTCACAAGTCCAGCAAATTGCGCCATAGCTCCTTGTATATTATCACTAATTTTTAGCTCCTGGAGGTCATTTGCTGGATCATCGAGCAACAAAGGTTTATTAGGGGATATTACGAGTTCTCCTGGGTCTATATCAACATTCCTGCGGAGCTTGAAAGCAGGGAAAGTAGCAAGCATAACTCTGTCATTTGAAATGTTGATTGTGTCATTGATGGCTTCTTGTAGATTGAGAGCAAATTCGGTATCCGTACTTCCTTCTGATCTGGAAGGATGAATATAATAAATACCTCTTACGATAGGCCTATATGGAATGTTTTTGGAAGTTACATTTCGTTGCGGATCAAACCTGATGAGGATATAATTACTTCCAGATTTAACAAAAGTTATGATTGTCTCTATTAACTCTGCTTTTTCGAGTGGATTGCCCTGGGGATCTATCCCAGGGGAAATTCTGAGAGGAACCCCATACTTATCTCTTTCAAGTACTATCGCCCAGAACTTACCGTACCGTTCGTAGACATCATAGAGAAGTTGCGCTGTGTAGGGGAAAGTATATCTTGTATCTTTGTTGTAAGACTCCCTGGCGGTTTCAGTTTCGGGATCAGGCTTAAGTTCTTTAACTTTATCTAAGTTGAAATAGTTGCATAGTTCCTTATCCTTCTCAAGTTCGTCATATGATTTCTCATGCCTAATAATTACATATCGTTTTTCTTGGATAGAGTATGTGTATTCAGGGCTCACAAAAACATTTCTTGGATCAATCACATCACAGTTAAAATGATCCTTGATAATCTTTTCTTTTTTCACAACCCTTGGCACAGTGATCCTGGTTGGGGGGTTATCACCTATCCCTGGTATAATTTGTTCTTCATGAATTATATCATCTATCTCTTCGATTTCCTGTTCCCACCAACACAACATATAAACCACACCAGCCAGTTGTCTTATAGCAGATGCTCTTATAAGCTTTTGGAAGTAATATAAGTCTTTTCTGTTTAGCATCTTATTTATAAGTCTTTTGACAGCATCACATTTGTCCTTGTCTTCTGGATTATCCCCTTCAAGATAAACTTCAACGAAATCTCTTGTTTGGAAATACTGTGAGGCTACTATAGAGGCTTCTGTGATATATGATGAGAAGAACTCTGGGATATTAACATCTGATTGCCAAGCATATTTTTCTGACGTTCGATAACCGTCTATAACTGCGATAGCTTTTTCATAGGTATCTGAGATAAGGGCATTATTAGACCTTGAAGCATTGATCTCTGTGCTGACGATATTAGCTATTGTTGCTTCCACATCTTTGATCTTCTTTTTCATCTGATAGCCCCAGAAGTCTTATTATTAAAATACGGCAATGTATTGTCAAGACTATTCACCACTAACCTAATAGGGCTCATCAATGCTCGTTCTTTAAGAGCGCCTTCCAATGCTGTGCAAAAATGGCTATATTTCTGTTGAGGTTTTTCTTTCAAATCGTTTTCAAGGAGTTTATCCCTATCCTTCCAGCTTTCATAGCTCCAGTTTTTCATAGACTCTATAGTATATCTGCATGTAGAAAATATCCAGATGGTGGGGATACTTCCGTTTTGGTTATTAAAGGGTCTCCCTGCCATAATAGATCCCTTTAATCTTCTTCTGACTTCTTCTCTTCCAACAGAACTCTGTGTGTCAAAGCTTCTCCAATAAGCCCCAGAGCAAATACCTTCCTGTTTAAATTTAAAAAACAACCTATTGAGTTCCTGGACTGGAGAGGTAGAGGTAGTGATTGATTTGATCTGTGCTCTTGGGTCAATAAGATCTGCTACATATCTGTATTTCTTTGATTTCCTGGCAATAAGCATTGCTATCTGGTCTATAGTATGGCTATGAGGAGACACCTTAAGTTCATCATAGATAAATACTTCGTTTTGGGGTGAGATGGCCCCCCACAAGCAAGCCCAATCGTTAGATTCATGATAATCTATGGTTCGGAAATGTTTCCATTCTGCGGGGACATTAGTAGATCCAAAGTAGTCTATGGGATTAATCACATGTACAAGTGCATTGAAATCCTTATATACCTTGCCAGACACATTTGAGAATAGGCCATACCTTCTAACATCAATATCTGCTTCTTCTGCCATCATAAAGAATCTTGTGTCTATGAACTCTTTGTAGCTACCGTAAGGAGGTGTATCACCTAAGGTTTTATACTTTTCTAATTCTCTCTCATAGATCTGCATGAGGTATGGATTGTCGTCTGTAGCACTATAGATTACGGTAATATCAAGGTTGCTGTCAAGGTGTTGTTCTTCAAATGCTTCTGCATGTCTCATTCGTTCTTTTAGACGTTGGACAACAGCTTTTGATCTATAGATGTGTTTTGCTTTCTGGTATATCATAGTATAGATCCATTCTGCTTCACTTTCTGCAGGTGTAAGGGTGATTATCATATCCCCACCTGTACTAAGCAATCTCATGTAGTTTTCCTCAAATACCGAGTAAGGCGGGCATTCATCCATCCATATATACGCCCTTTCTACTCCTGCCATAGCCCCAACAGATTGGGCGAATGAGGTAAATTCAACCTGGATATGTTTAGCTGAAAATGGATCTCTTATAGTAACAACGGGATTTTTATAGGTTATATCCTTAACTATAAGTTCAGAGGGTAATCTTTTCATTAGCTCAGGATACTGTGTGTTTTTCACTGTAGTTTGCCCTTCTACTTTAGAAGGCAGAACTTTTGAGGCAAATCTCACAACTCTGGAGGGCATATCGTCAGAGAAGTTTTTGTGGGGGATAGGATGAATGCGGAATAGACGGAGCATAAAGTCCATAACAGCAGTAGCTGTTTTGCCTGTTCTATTGCCTCCTATAAGAACAGTAATAGTAGAGTTAGAGTGGGTTAGCTTGTCTAACTGGAAGGATGGGATAAAATCAGCAAATGTAAACTCTGCCGCCATAATGCCATATTGCTCCCTATGAACATGTGCAGTTTATCTTAAGTTATCAATGGCTAACTGTTTATAACCATGGATAAAGTTAGGAACTATAGATTATCTCAATGAGATTACAATCTTTCCTAACCATAGCAATATATCATCCTCATCTATGAAAATGGCTTGGCCATTTTCTGTTAGTAAGAACTGATCTTGCTGACATGACAAGATATACGATATTACAGCCTCAATATAAGAGCTTTTGGTGCTGGTAGCTAAAAAAATAGCTTGCCCATCCTCTGTTAACAAAAACTGTTCATCCTGGCACCACAAGACATATGGGACTACAGCATCACTAACACTTGGTACCTTGATACCTCTTACTGGCTGGTTGAAGAAGTATTTGATTTCTGACTGATTTGCTACTGCACACGCTACACTGAAGATTGGATTACCATTTGCGTCTGTAACAGTAAATGTATCACCAACGAATGTAGGGTTTTGCCATTCGATAGAATTGAGGAAGAATACAGTTTTGGAATCGCCATAGAGGATATCACCTAAATCTATTTCAGAGGTGAAGGTATCAAGGACTATAGGGTTTGTAGTTAGGCTGTTTGCCATGGCAACTCTCCTATAATTTTAAAATATCCAAGGCTTTAAATGCCCTACCCTAACCTCAGGATCTATAAATATTTCAAATCCTGCTTTTTTAGCATTGATGCAGAAGCCAACATCTTCCATTGAGAAATCCTTGCAGTTATCTATTTCAAACCATTCAGGTCTGAACCAAGGGTATTCCATTTTCTCAAATACTCCTTTCTTGATAAGACAGAAACCAAAACCTATGTAGTCAACAGGAATAAGACCTTGTCCGTTCTTCTCTGCTTTCTCTATCGTCTCTGGTGTTAGATATTCCATGTAACCGTTTTTCCTGAAATAGTCTTCATTTATATAGCCACAGGTAAATCCATTGCCGCCTTCAAAGGATTGCAGGGCTGATACTATGTCTACGTTGTGGTTGAGTAATCTCTGGAATTGTGCTGGAGAAAAGATAGTATCGCTGTCTATCCAACAAGTATAGTCGTAGTCTAATTTCCCATCAAACGGTCTTTGGTCTTTTCCTCTTTGGACATCTGCGCCAAGCAACATGTTTCTCACATAGTAGATGTTGCAGGAATATTTCCTGTTAACGATAACCTGTATCCCATTCTGAACGCAATAAAATAGCAAACTATTCCAACAATCAAGCCATTCGCCACTGAATTGTCTGCCAGGTATGCAAAACAGCACTTTCATTATTGAGCTACCTGCGCTTCAAGTTGTTCTACCTTCTGAATGAGTAACTGAACAGCACCATAGAGAACTTTTACAATCTGGTCAGAGTTGACTGTCTTGCAGTTTTCTATTTCAACCTTGGTCTTTTTTGGTCTTGTTTTCTTTACCATCCTTGGGACTTGATAGGTTAATTGAGTACCATCCTCTTTAAGAACAGGATTGCCTTGTTCATCAACTACCCCTACCTCATCATACAAGAATGTTTTCTTTTCTTCTGTTACTGTTATAGTGACTTGAACAGGCACACCGTCTCTGATTTCAATAACTTTTTTTTCTCTCTCTATTGTTTCTATTGTATAATCATGCTCCTCGTATTCTTCCACACCGTCATCAATTTCTACATCGCCTGTATATTTAGGAATTATATCAACAGCTTTAGGGAATACCTGTTCAACGTCTGTTGCTATCCAGCCAAGCATACCTCTATCTTTCGCTGCTTTTGAAGAGTAAATGTCATCTCTCCATCTAAAGTATTTGAGTGGCAGAGATTTAACTATTTCAAGACAACGATTAAGGTCAGCAAGTTGAATGTCTGTTTTCAGACGTTCGTCTGATGTTACTGTCCATGTGTTTGTTGATGGTTTAGCAGCAGAGTCAGTACTAAGTTCTAATTGATAAGCAGGGTTTGTTTTGCCGATGCCGACGTTACCATTGCAAGTAACAACGAATCTTTCTGAAACAGGTTGACCTGTTCCTCTTGGAGCAGTAAAGATACAGAATCGAGATAAATCACTATCACCCGTCCCATACCACCCTATACCGCCCTGGTCTCTGCTAGGAGTATCAGAAGTCATAGTTGTCGGAAAAATTCCTGTACAGGTTGCAACTGCTCCAGAAAAAGTAAAATATTCTACGGCTGTATTTTCGCCCAAATAAGCCCTTATCCCAACCCCTCCGTATATTGCAGTATTTTGTAAAGCCAAAACGGGGTTAGTAAACCATGTTGACGCATCAGAAATTGATGCGCTTAGCTTCGCAGCTGGACTCGCCGGCCCAATGCTAACGTTAGTCCCATCTGTATAGATAGGGCTATCCTCAAGCCCTGTTGAATCACTTGTATGTTTTGGAATGTAGCCGTTTGAAAGATTTGTTAGTTTGACTGTCCCAAAGGTAGGACTGGCATCACTCCTCACACTCTGATTTACCATTTGGTTCAACAAATTCTGGGGGGTGATTTTTTTAGTCACATTGTTAGCAACATCAACAATCGGCAAAACATCATTGCCTAGATTAGGGGTTGTATAATTGGTCAATTCTGTGATCTTCGGCATGGTAACCTCCTTATTTTGTTATTTAGAGGGCTTTGCCCTCTATCTATCTAAGCTTAATCTCTCTCCAAACCATTCTGATATTATAGCTATATAGAACTGTTTTATACCTGTGTCAAGGGGAATGTTTAATCCCCATGATATCCCTATGTGAAATATGGCAAAACTGATTACTACTGGGCGGATTAATGCACGCCAGCCTGCAATCCACGTAGGGATATTTCCTACAACATCCCTATTGAACCATTTGACTCGGCTTTCAGTATATGTTGTGAGAGCCTTAATGTAGTCTGGTAGTGCTTCTGGTTTAGTGGTTGCAAGAGAAGCCATAGTTGATTCAGGTGAATCATCCCCTTTTTTGAGCAGTTTTTTCTTGATTAGGTCAAATACTGGGGGGAGGATTAACCCGCCTAATGATATGAGAGCATCTATACCCATGATCCTTCCTTGTATAGGATCTTATAAAACATTGTATGTAAGTGTAAATTTATAATCATAATTCTTCCTCGTAGAATACATTCCATAGTCTTAATGTTCGGTTAATCCAACCTCGGAAGAACTTACTCTGATCTTTGTTACGATCCACTAATGAAGAATAGTATAACTGCATTTTGAATAAGAAGTCACGCCAGTTAGCTGTTTGGTTGCGAGCATTGATGGATGGTTTAGGGGCATTAACAAGCATACAAAAGAAGATGATATTGTAAGGGTAGGGAAGAGAGGCGCAGTCATATTTATTCCAGAAATTGGTGAGGTAAAACGATTGTGCGTAGGCCTTGGATTCCTCAGGAGACATATTAGACATAGCTGATACTACTTCAGGGAAGTTCCTCTCTGATATTCCCCAAATTGTTCTCCCCCCTAAATCTCCTTGGAGGTCAGAAGTGTATCCTTCCAATTCACACAACTTCTGAAACGCTATTTCAAAGTACTCATCGTTATCAGGCATTTTGGCCTCCGAGGAGTCTAATAGCTTGATCTCTTGTTATGTTGCATCCATATTTGGTTACCAAAAAGTCTGCTATCACTTCAAGACCAGTAGGCATGATCTCCAACTGTTTCTTATATGCCTCTATTTCAAATTTAAGTCTCCAGGTTTCGGAAAACTTATAAAGCAAGGCATATCCTATCCAACCATATCTCCAAAACTGTTTGCAGTGGGTTAGTTCATGTTGGATGATTGCTTCAGGTGGATTAGGATTTGTTAGGACAAAAAATCCATATGATTTAGCAAAGTATTTATCTACTTTGCAAACAATGAATAGTACAGGGATTATCTTATATATCCATTTGATAAACATTTATGTCGCTCTTCTTTTCCTCCCACGTTTTCTTTTCTTAGCAAAATCCTCTAATTGTTGTTCTGTCATTGACTCAGCAATCTTAGCAAGTTTAGGGGAATAAGATTTAGGGGTCTTTTTCCTCTTTATGCTAAGAGCTATCGCCATTGCCCTTCTTTGTTTCTCTGATACTGCTGGCATTTGTTATCTCCTTAAAGCTATACTTAAGGTTTCATTTTACCTGCGAAAATAGCAGTGATACCACCTAATACTCCGCCAAGGAATGAAAGTGCTTTATCAAAATGCTTGTGGTTTTCAAGTAGCTTAACTCTACGATTAAGATTTTGAATAGCACAATAAACTAACCAAGATTGTTGTGTCTGTGGCAACTTCTCCCAATCCTCTCTGGCTATATCAACCATAAAACCATCCATCTGCCAACCCCTATTTTGTATAAGAATATTCACTGCTTGGTGCATTGCTTTCTCTTACAGATCCTATTGTTGCCATCTTTATATCCATCTATTTTGTGTACTGTGCCCCGCAAAACGGGCAGTTAGATGTTATTTCATAATCTTTTATTGGGCCATATTGATTGTAATAGGCAAAATTATTCTGGCTTTCGATTAATATATATTGCCCCTCTGCTCCTTTTAGAGCTGGCATTATTGGATTTTGATATGGTAATTTATAAGGGAACAAGATCTCATAACTATCTTGTGCGTTAATGGGATCTAAACTCTCAGTGATGAGGTAGTAGTATAGTAACTCATCCTCACAAGTGATGACTTCCTCTTTTATATCTGATTCTATGATATTGATTGAACTTCGTGACTGGGTTGGGGAGATTTTCTTAGTATCTATTATAAATCCACAAAATTGGCATCTTATAAACCTGTTCTTGGCATCTCCATCCCCAGGTAAATACCGAGCTTTTTTAACCCCTCTTGATTTCCTTGTTATCTCGGTGTCTCCTACCCTGGAGTACAGCATGATTATTACCCGTCAGATGAGTTTATGCTTTGTGAGTTCCTTAAGGTTTCCTGGAATTGCTTAGTTAGGTTCTCAACAACTTTGCTTGTGGTTTTCTCTGCAAATACTGACTTGAGAGTGTCAAAAACATTTAAGGAGGAAAGGATTTTGAGGGCTACTTCTGCTTTTTGTTTTTTGAGGTCAGGATCCTTACTGCGTAGAAGGTCTATCACAGCCTGCACGGCATCGGGTAAAGCCTCCGCCAGCATAGCCGCATGATCTCTAATGCCATCATCAGGGTATTGTAGCTGTATCTTTCTCCCTGCCATATCTATCTCTTTAACATAGTTTGGCAAAATGTCAACTAAATTTTTTAGCCAACCACAAAAAATTTTCCCGTTTTTATGTCGCTCATCCGTATGCCCCAGGAAGAGTGGAAACTATAAAATCTGGCTAAGTTTAGGTTAGAGGGCATCTGCCACACAAAACACCCCGCGGGGAGGGGAAGATCTGGATAAACTATCTTCTCTTAATTTCCCGAACTTTTTGTCTTATGGTTCGAATAACGCACCAGACGCACAGAAATGGCCCTATTTTCGATTTTGCGATCTGACCCTTATAAAGATACTTACAAAGACATTATCGGCGCAAGGAGAGGCTATTCTGCCAGCCTGAGAGGCATTTCTTAAAATATCACAGACTATATTCCCTCTGACCATGATTATGGGGGTGGGCAAAATATAATCAAATTATCTAATTTTTCCGATTTAAATTCGAATAACTCACCAGACGGCCAGAATTGCCTTTATTTTCGATTTTTGTCTTCAACCCTTTATTTGGTATTGACTCTAATGTTATCGCCTCAAAGAAGGCTATTTCTGTGAGGATGAGAGGCATATTTGTGATATGTCTCTATCTGATTTCTATGAAGGCAGGTGGATGGTTGGGGTAGATGCTAACAGAGAGTGTAGATTTGGGTGTGAGGGGGCTAATGCAGGGAAGGGGTAATTAAGTAGGGACGAGAGAGGGGGGGGTGGGGTGGCGGCGCGCTTTTTTACTTCTCTCTTCTCTCTCTCTTCTCTTCTTTCTAGATATCCAGATTATATCTAGTACGCGTATTACTAGTAATGCAGGTTATATAGTATACGCGTATTACTAATCTTTAAATTATATATCTAGGTATTTAATATATATACTAGTCCAGTCAAGACTAATACACTAGTAGATTTACTAGTACTATCTAGTGAAATATAGCACCGTAGTTTTTAGAGTAGTTTGTGTGTATGTAGTAGTTATATACTTAGGGATAGAGGGGGTATAAGGGGGAGAAAGGGATATTAAAATTTTTTCACATAACTCTTTGCAACGCCTCAAACCCAGGTAGAGCCTTCGTTTCAGCGTTTTTTGTATGTAATTCTAATACAATGGAAACTTTATTCTAAATTCAGGTTCCCTGATTTCCGTAGGGAAACTATATTTCACGCTCGAGTTCCAATGGAAACCGAAATCTAAAATGAAGTTTTTTTAGGTACAAAAAACTGAACTTTGCAATAAAGTTTCCATGTTTCACCCCTATTTTACCCCATACTTTCCCACCTTTCCCACATATTTTGGCACTTTTTGGCACTTTTATGTACCTTTTATTTTCACTAATAACGCTCAAACCATGTATTACCAACGGCTGAAAAAATGTACCTAAAAATAAATGTTCATATAAAGAAACACAAATCCCAATGCCGAACAATACCACACAACATAACCATCCAACCCTGTAATACAAAGCTACACGATACCCTAACACCACATCACAACATCCCCACCTCACACCCCTCTACTAACCCCCACTTACCCCATAAAAATCGCAAAAGTTAAATCTATCATACCAACATCGCATCAGACCATAACCTACCCTAACCATACCCACCTATCACCAGACCACTAAATCATCTCCTAACAGCTGAACACCCTAATAGCTATCCTTACACACTCGCAACCACCTGAAAGGATAGGCGATGGTATATCACAGCAAGCAGGAGAATATGCGCGGGTGAGAAGGTGTGGGGGAGAGAAAGAGCAACTCACAGCTATAAAGACCCCCCATTATTTGCCACCCCCCCATCCGCTCCCCTCCCCCGTCTTTCGTGTCCTTTTTGGCTTTTAGGATCTCAAGAGGCTTCACACGTTGTTTTGTCGTTATATTGTTTCGATCTCATGTGCATTTAACTTTTGCATAAACCGAACGTTTTTTTAAAATCGTCGTAGTTTATTCATCGAACGGAAAAAGATTAAGGAAGATTGAGCTAAATCATGCGTTAGAGTTTACATAATATGAGATTATCAGAAATTTTTTTGTTCACGGGTTGAACGATCGTTGGGTAGTTGTAGTCGCATCAATGTTTGAAGGCGGTTTGTGTATATATGTTTTGAACAGAAATTCTTGGAACTATTGATCCTCAGTCGTTCTGGCGGTCTTTGTTCAATATGTGAACAATCCCCAAAATTCCGTCCTTTTTTTATGTTCCTATTATACAAACAGAAATTCGTGAAAGCTTTGAACGGCAACGGACTTGGCGGTAATTGTTCAGGAATTGAACAATTGGAGAGCAAAAAACGTGTGTATAGGCTTGTCCGATCGCCCTCTTTGGATCTCCCTATCTCCCGCGCTACCCCACAAAACCATTTAAGTATATGCTTAAATAGTTATATACTTTTGCTATCTGGATATGAGTATATGCTCAGATAGTTATATTTTCTCACTTGGGCTGGGCTATCGATCTATCTAACCATATAACTATATAGCTATATAAGCATATGCTCAAATAGTTATACGTTTTCTTAATCATGGGAAGGCATCATTCTGTATGCTACAATTTTGTAGAACTTTTACAATTTTGTAGCATGGTGGGGGATGTGACAAAAATTGTCACCAGGTATGACAAAATTTTGTCAGTTTAGGGTTGGGGTATGTTACAAGATGCAACAGTAAGAGATTACATCGTTGTTGATCGTCATATGCGCAAACATATTTACAAATCTCATCTTGTGTGTGTAGCTAAGTTATTGTTTTTCTTGTCTATCTGCTATTTTTGCTTGCATAAACAGAACTATGACTAATTAGTCAAGCTAAGTGGTTGAAATGCTTATGAATAAAAATTTTTTTTGATGGTCATTTTTTTCTTGACATTAAAATTTCAAGAGATACAATGAGCACAAATAAACAGAGGAGATGAACTAAAAATGTACATCAAAAAAGGCAATATATTAACAATTAGCAAAGTTAAGGCTTTTTTAAATACAAAGGCGAAACTATCTCAAACTAATCTTGAATTTTACGCAGAACAATTTGTTTGGATTAACGATTTACTATTGAGTGGCAAAAAGAACTCGGTTTGTGGGATGCTTGAAAAAGCTCCCAAAACTCTTGATGGCGGTTATCATTACTATTCAATTATTTATGTATCGCCAGACTTTGAAATTACCCGTGTCTGGATGCCAGGCATTGCGCGCTTCATCGGTGCGTATTGTTTAGAAAATAACAGAGAAAAAAGAGGCATTCCACTTTTCGGATTTAAGAGCAATGCAATTGGCATGTCTCGGCTATTAGATGCGACAGAGAAGTTTTTTAGAGTTTTAGAAGATATGGGCGGTTGCTATGCTCAAATTTCATTGCTTTAAATTTTCAGATTTTCCCCAGGGGGCCATGCTCCCTGGCTTTAATCTTCTATAAAAAAAGAAGAAGTGGGATTAAAAAGGAACAATTATTAAGATTTTTAAAACTTAAAGCAAAACGCATATTATGCAATTGAGCACAAAAAAGGAGGTAGGGGAAATGAAGTTATTTACGTTCCAAGACGGGAAAGTAAAGCGTTATTTTGTCAGGAAGAACAACAAAATTGAGTTAACGAAAGACCGTTATATTGCCACACCAAATTGGTTCCCTGCTCATCTAAAATTTCCATACCATGTAAAACATATCAAACAAGGAATTTTGATATATGTTCACGGTGAGGATCAGTGGTATTTACTTCCTGAAGGTGGTGGTGACTTGAGAGACTTTTCTACACTTGTCATAGCTAAAGAAGTAACTCGGATTTGTAATCTAAGTGGCGTGGAAGTTGTCTATTCAAGTGATCTTCATCCCACATCAAATTTGGGAGAGAAGAAAGTGTTTTTGTTGAAATTCGCCGTGAATGGTCATGTCATAATAGATAGGTGGTACGTGTTTTGGGATTATAAAGATCTTAACGTGATTGACGTAGCATCATTACCTGAGAGTTTGCAACCAAAAGTATGACATATGAAAATAAAAGAGAGGAGGATAAGCAATGAAAATGTATTTTAGAAACAACACTGATTACAAATCAACAAAAAGGAGGCAAGGAAATGAATAGAAAATGGGAATTCGTAGGCGAGGTAGACAAGCCTGCCAGAAGGTGGCAAGAATGCTTCAGAATTTGGGGCGTAACTCCCAGGGCGAAATTTACTGCTACTTATCCACGCGGCAGCAAATCGTCTTATTTATGGAAAGTAACAGAGAACGGCCAAGAGCAATACGCGCTCAGCAGTTGTGCTTATGCGCGTGGTCGCGTGCTTGTCTGCACTTTTTATCTGTTCACAAGCACAGACGTCAAGAAGATTGCTAAAATTTCAAATATCACCAAAACTGTGAGCATTGCAAAACACGTATTTTATCCACAACAAAAACAAATCCAGTGTCCGTTTTGCAAGGAAATTTTGTATTGTGCAGAAGAAGTTTCATTCACAAATTTTGTAATGCTGCGCATCTCAAATCCGTGTCCACACGCATCTATGTTTGCTGGCAAAAACCTAAAAACTGATAAGTATGACGTTCTTTTCCAGAAAACAGAAAATGTTGTTATATAACCACACAAATGGGAAGGAGGTTTGAAAATGTCAACAAGTAAGAAAGATTTTAAACGGTCCTCCTTTCTATTCTCAATCTTACCTTGAAAGATAAAAATTGAAATCAAAGGAGGAGCACTATGCAATTTCAAAATTACTTAAAAGCAGGTTACCCTTGTTTGTGGGTTCAAACACATGAGGAAGGGAGAGCGATCTCTCAGCTCTCCCAGGAGGCTGAGGGTTATGCAATATACTCATGGGACCTCGTGGCAGGTCTCAAAGATCACACAAGCGGTCAGGTTCGCCAAATGCCTGATCCGCTCAAACCGTTGCAAGCAGTTTCAACATTGCCTGAAAGTTCGATTCTCTTTCTGAAAGACTTCCA